>Ga0207667_10000201_pt1 | contig 86638 bp, 82 predicted proteins | sample KBSCornC52_FD_184301 | JGI IMG/M metagenome (GOLD analysis project Ga0207667, IMG submission 184301) | Corn rhizosphere microbial communities from Kellogg Biological Station, Michigan, USA - KBS Corn C5-2 (SPAdes) (version 2) | ecosystem: Host-associated > Plants > Roots > Rhizosphere > Soil ... | reverse complement strand
AAACAGCGAACAACGCCCCCCCCCAAGCAGCACCCCCCCCCTTTGTCATCCCGAGCGTAGCGAAGCGTAGTCGTGGGACCGCCCCCAACTCCGCACCGAACGCCCGACCGACGACCAACCTCCCCCTGTCATCCCGAGCGTAGCGCGAAGCGCGTAGTCGAGGGACCGAGACTAGCGCGAACCACGCAAAGGGAGCGCAGCGACCTACCTCTCTCTGTCATCCCGAGCGTAGCGCAAAGCGCGTAGTCGAGGGACCGGCGCGCCGCCCTACGGACTCCGATGCGACGACCGCCCGTACCCCTCGCCGATCCGTTCCATATCCACGCCCGCGAGCACGACGAAATACTCGTCGCTCGTCAGCGTCGCAAACCAGCCGTTCCACAGTTCCTCGACGCCGCCCGCGCCATACCGCGCCGCATACCGCTCCACCAACATCGCCGATGGCGCGTACGCCTCGTGCGAACGCCGCCACAGGAAGTTCTTCCAATACGTCTCGGCAGCGCGAACCGCGTCCGTCAACACGTCCAAGTGAAAATCGGCCTGCTCGTCCGCCAAGCCGTCGACCTGGCGATCGATCGCCACATGCATCGCAAAAGCCCTCCACCTTCGAGCATACCCAACCGGGCGAGCGCGTCAATCAGGTCGGAGGTACAGTTTGTTGGGGCTCGGGCGTCGCGCCGTGCACGTACGGGCGCATCTTGCGCGAACACACGAACGTCGCGTCCTCGTCCACCAGCGGTCCGCCGTGTCCGGCGACCGGCACCCGCACGACCCACCCGCGGCAGAACTGCACGCCCATCACGCGCTTGACCGACGTCACGTACATCTTCACGTAGCGCTCCTCGGGCGCCGCCGCCATGAGCGGCAGCCACGCGCGCGCGTTCGAGAGGTGCGCTTCGTAGACGTACTTCGTGCGCGCCAGCACGTCCGGCGGCGGCGTCGGCAAGAACCTCGGCGGCGGTTCGTAGTGCGACTTCGTCGTGATGATCACCCGGAAGGGCGACGGTGATGGCGACGGCGCCGCCGTCGGCGCGGGACGAGGCGTTGCGCCGAGCGCGAGCACCAGACCGGCCGATACCAACACCTTCCGCACGCTCATACGCGAAGAGGTACGGCGCGAACGCCGTACCCCCTCGTTTCCCCTACGGGACCGCGTGCCTAGAGCTTGATGTTCAGCTCGAAGTACGCCTGGATCGGGATGCCGCCGTTGAAGGGCGCATACGGATAGTCGAACGCTTTCGGGTATCCGGACGTGCCGTTGGCGGGATCGTGAGGGCCGGCTCCGTAGAAGAATCCGGCTCCCGGCTGCACGCCGACGAACGCGCCGGAGTTATCCGCGTAGCCGCAGACGTTCCGGTTCGGCGCGAACGCCGTCGACCACGGTTCCTTCGAACCGCCGAAGCAGCGGTTGTAGATGTTCGCGAGGTTCAGCGTGCCGGTCACGTGCGGCGAGAAGTCGTACCGCACCTGAGCGCCGAGGTTGAACTGCCACGGCTCTTTGAACGCCCCTTGCGCATCGAACTGGCCCGTATACGGGTCGGGGATGGCAAGCCAGCCGTTCGCGGTCGCGAGCGACGCGCCGCAGCTGTAGAAGTTCGCGTCCTGTCCCGCCGCGCCGGAACCCGCGATCACCGGATAGCCCGACGCGCCGGGATCGGCTTGATTCGCGGCGCACGTCCGCGGGTCCAAACCGATCACCGAGAGCGGCGAACCGTACGCACCGCCGGCTCCGCCCTCCGAGAGGATGAAGTTCGGCGCGATCGCGAGCCGTTGGTGCTTCCACTGCACGAAGCCCGTGAACACGTTCGGCGAGGTCGCCGTCACGGTGCTCTCCGAGAGAGCGGGGAACGCGTCGACCGGCGGCGCGTTCGGATACGTCGGGAAGAACGCCGTACGATCCAGCAGCGGCTGCACCGTCGCCGTGTAGTACGGGTTGCGCACCGAGGTCGCCGCGCAACCCGGGTCCGGCGCGTTCTGACCGTTGGCGTCGGTCGCCGTAGTCGAGTAGCAGGGCGAACCGCCGCCGGCCTGGGTGAGCGCGTTGTACGCCCGGATGTAGTCGTTCATGCCGTCGATGGCGTTACGACCGTTGGGCGCGTTCTCGTAGCGGATCGTCGCCTTGGTGTAGGTGTACGAGATCGCTCCCGAGAGCCCGTCGCGCGACGGGTCGCCCTTCTGGATCTGGAACTCGACGCCTTGCGACTTCTGCGTTCCCAGGTTCACCGCCGAGACGAAGTTCGGGCCGAGCGGCACCGAGATCGCCTGATGGGTGGTGTAGCGGTAGAACGGCGAGAGCCGCAGCGTGATGTCCGTGCCGTTGAGGTGCTTCTCGAACGAGAAGTCGTAGTTGTTCGAGGTCTGCACCGGGTTGTCGTGGCTCGGATCGGTGTAGCCGAAGCCGAAGAACTTCGAGAAGTCCGTATTCGCCGCGCTGCGTCCGTAGGCGTTGAGATACTGCTCGAAGGCCGCCGGCGTCGGCTGCGTGTAGCGTCCGGCCGAGAACCGCAGGACCGTGTTCGGGTCGAGCGTGTAGGTGCCGCCGATGCGCGGCGAGATCGCCGTGTGCGAGAGCGTCCCCGGGCTGATCGCCGAGAACAGCTGGTGACCGTTCAAGCCGTCCGGGTGGACGCCCGGCTGACCCGAGGGCCCCGCCGGGCAGGCCGCGCCCGGCGCCGTCGTGATCGGATTGGCCGGCGGCGGTGCGGCCGCCGTGATCGGCGCCAGGATCGGCTGCAGGGTCACCGGATCGTAGCAATACACGTGCGACGCCGCGTTGAACCAGAAGTTCATCTCCGGCGTGTTCGAGTTGGGGAGATCGTACTCGTAGCGTTCCGCGCGCAGTCCGATGTTGAGGTCGAGCTTGTCGGTCGGCCGCCACTCGTCTTCCAGCGAGAGCGTGGTGAACTTCGGCACCACGTTGTTGGTCGTCCCGACCCCGGCCGGGCGCGTCACGATGTACGACGCGTTGGCGACGCACGCCGCCGAACCCGCCGGCAGATAGCCGCACGCCGTCTCGGGATGTCCGGCCGTCGGTCCGACCGCACCCGCATACGACGGGCTGGAGACGTACGAGCCGCCCGACGAGGACAGGAAGCACGACTGCAGCACGCCCGTGGTGCGGTTGTAGCAGTTGCCGTTCGCATCCGCCAGGCTGGTCGCACCGGTGGCCTCGTAGTTGCCGAGCCAGGTGCTGTTGTTGAACCGTCCGAGATTCGCGGTCACGTAGTTGGCCGAAAAGCGCAGCAGGTTCTCCGGATTGATCTGATCCGCGATCTCGAGCGAGACGCCGCGCGAGTGCGTGTTCAGTTCGTAGTTCGGCGACGACGCCCCGAACAGCCCGCCGGCGTCGCCGACCAGGCCGTAGTAGAGCGACGCCGTGTTCGGATTGTTCTGCAGCCAGTCCGAGTAGAACGAGTAGCCGTAGATCCGCGCGTACGCGTTGGACCCCAGGTTCTTCTGGTACTGGACCTTGACGATCCCGACGTCGTTCCAGGTGCCGCCGCGCGTGTCGAGCGGCAGCGCCGAGTACAGCGCGCGGTTCGTGCCGGTGTTCGGGAAGTAGTAGGGCGCCACCGTCGCCGTGTTGGCCGCCTGGCCGAACGACGTTCCGGGAGCGAAGATGTAGCCGTCCTGGTACGAGAACGGCGAGACCGCGCCCGCCGCCGGGCAGTGCCCGTTGGTGTAGACGCCGTTCGCGCCGCCTTGCAGGAAGCAGGCCGCCGTGCGCAGGTTCGAGGTCAGGAACGCGAACTGGCGCTGATACATCCCGAGGCCGCCCTGATCGTTGATGCTATCCGCATACAGCGAATGGATCGAACCCGAGTTGTAGAGCAACTGGACGTCGTCTCTGCCGCCGTCGTTCTTATGCGCGATGCCGAAATGCGCGTTGAACATGATCTCGCGGTCGGTCAGATCGACCAGGTTGCCGGCGACCGGAACGCCGTAGCCGTAGCAGACCGGCGTGACACCGTCGAACCCGGAGACCGGCGCGCCCGCGGGCGGGGTCAGGCCGTTCTGATTGGCGCACGTCGGGAACCCGCCGATCGTGTAGTGCCCGGTCTGGAACAGCGCGTACGTCGGCGCTTGCGAGCCGAAGAACCCGTCCGGGTTGTTGCCGTCCGTGAACAGGCCCGCGCCGTTGCTGTTGTCGCCGACGCGGAAGCCGGTATCGTATCCTTGGAAGCCGGCATACCAGGAGAACATCCGGTTCGGCGTCGCGCCGCCGGCTTCGACCTGGAACTTGTGGTAGAAGGACGGCGTTCCGCCGCCCAGGATGAACGTGCCGAAGCCCGGATACGTCCCGGTCTTGATGACCTGGTTGACGTAGCCGCCCAGCGTCGCCGAGGTCCCCGACGACGGCGAACCGCCCGTGTAGACCTGCAGCTCTTGCTGTCCGAGGTTGGAGAGCGAGTTGCCGTTGTAATTGTCGAACGCGCGGTTGACCGGCACGCCGTCGAACTCGTACCCCGTCTGTCCGTAGCTCGCGCCGCGGATGTAGAAGATCTGGCCGGCGCCGGCATTGCCGACGATCGACGAGACGCCCGGCTGCGAGTAGATCGCCGAGTACGCGTTGTTCAGGTTGAACCCGCCGCCGATGCCGGCCAGCGTGCTCTGCGTCTGTGCGTTCACCGAGTAGACGTCGGCCGTCGTGCCCGGCTTGACCAGATTGCCGGTCGCGCGCGAGCTGACCTTGACGATCTCGGTGATCGACTTGCTGATCGTCACGCCGACGCTCTGGGAGTTGTCCGCGAAGACCGTCTGCCCGCTGACGGTGGTCGGGTTGAAGCCGTCCTTTGACACCGCGATGACGTACGTATCCGGTGCCAGCGAGAGGAACCGGAAGCGTCCGGCTGCATCCGTGACGGTGGATGCGTTTTGCGAGGGAGAGGATGCGGTGACCGACGCGCCCGCGACGGGCGCACCGGTCTGATCCGAGACCGTGCCGCTCAACGCGCCCGTCGTGCCGGCCAGTGCCCATGTTACCTGGCCGCCGACGAGTGAGAGAGCGACGATGATCGCGGTCATCCATCTGAGGATGCGAGATCGCATATCGTTATGATGCTCCTTGTGGTGTTGCATACGCGTGTCATATCGCACGCGCACGAACTCCGTTCCGAGAGCGCGCTTCCCAGCCTCTCCTCAGGCACATACTTGGCACGTTTGGCGACGTGCCCGGAATGTGCCGCGCAAACGCCGTTCTACGCGCGCGCGGCGAACGGCGTCGCCATGATCGATACCGTCTCGCTGGAACCCGACGCCTACGAACGCCAAGCCCGCGCCAAGCGGCCCGCGCGGCCGTGGAGCAATCGCGAAGTCCGGCGCCTGCTGCGCAACGCCGGCCGCCCGCAACGCCTCGCGACCGATCCGCTCGCCCGTTTGCTGGTGCGCGCGCTGCGCGCCGCCACGCCGATCGCCGCCGTCCGCCGCGTCGTCGACGAAGCCTTCGCCGATCAAGGCGAGAACGGTCGTCGCCTCCGCGATCTGATCGTCGCCTGCGACCTGGACCGCACGCGCACCCAAGCCGACGCGGCCGCGGCGATGCACCTCTCGACCCGCCAGTTCTTCCGCCAGCGCGCCGACGCGGTCTCGACCGTCGCCAGCCGCATCCGCGCGATCCTGGCACCCGCGCTCGAGACCGACCGTCCGCTGGCCGCGCTCGCCGAACTGGTCGGCGACTCCGAGCCCGACGCCGCCGTGCGCATCTACGAGATCCTCGAAGCCGGCGGCGAGACGCTCGACGACAACACCGGCATCATGACCACCCTGCTCGCGGCCCGCTCGCGTGAAGCCGCCGGCGAACGCGCCGCCGCCCGCTCTCTGCTCGCCAACGCCGAGTGCCGGATCGCGACGCTATCCGCACCGAGCGCCGCCGTCGCCTACGAGATCGCCGCCCTGCACTGCTTGCGAGCCCGCCACGAGTCACGCGCCGCCGGCCTCGCGACGCACGCCGCCGGCTTGCGCCGTCTCGCCAGTGACGATCGCGCCACCGTCCTGCGCGCCAACCTGATCGAGGTCGAAGCAGCTCTCGCCGCCGGCGACACCGTCGCCGCCCGCGCCGGCCTCGAGTTCGCTCAGCAGGCCAGTTATGCGGCACGCGACGGCCACGCGCTCGGCATCGCGGTCCTGCTGCAATCGCAGCTCGCGTTTCTCGAAGGCAACTACCGCATGGCCGAGGAGTACGCCACCGCCGCCGGCTTCGCGCTGCGCCATCCATCCGCCGACGCGACCGCCGCCGCGCTCGCGATCGGCCGCGCCCGCATCTTCCTCGGCAAACGCTGGCAGCCCGACGACCGCACCGAATCCGCGCATCCGCGCGCCTGGGAGCGCGTCTTCGCCATCGTCGCCGGCGCGCGCCATCTTCTCCTCGCCGGCGAACACGATGCCGCCGCCGCCAGCGCCGAGCGCGCCATGGCGCTGGCCGCCGACCTTGAGTACCACGGCATCTGGGTCCAAGCCGCCGCCACCCTGGGCGCCTGCGCCGGTCACGCCGGCGACGTCGTCAACGAACAGCGCTGGTACCGCGCCGCCCTCAAACGTTTCGCCTCGCTCGCCGACGCGACCGTCGGCCACGATCTCTTCGCGCTCCCCGGCGCCAGCGCGCGCGACCTCGGTCCGCTCGAGATCGACGACGACCTGCTCGACCTACTCGCCGACCTGAGCGAACGCACCGTCGGCGAGCACCGCTACGTGCCGCCCTACGACCCGCAGCGCCTGCGCGCGTTCCTACGCGACCTCCTCGCCTACGCCGCCGAAATCGAACCCGACGACACCGTCCTCGCCCGCGCCCGGGCCACCGTCAACGCCGACGCGACCCTAGCGGAAATCGTCGCCGCCGACCGCCCCGCCCTACGAACCGCGCTCCGCAGCCTCCTCGCCATCCCCCTCCACCACGACCGCCGCCCCGCCTTCGCCAAACGCATCGACACCTTCTGGCAACGCAGCCTCTCGTCATAGGGGAGCGAAGCGTCCCCCTCTGCTTGTCATCCCGAGCGTAGCGAAGCGTAGTCGAGGGACCGCCGCTCCGTGTCACCCTGAGGAGCGAGCGCAGCGAGCGTCTCGAAGGGCCGCTCGAGCCAAGTCCCCCGCGAATGCGGCATGACGTGCTCGGCGGTTCTCAGCTCTAGGACTTGAACGTAGCCTTTGTCATCCCGAGCGTAGCGAAGCGTAGTCGAGGGAGCGGCGCTCCGTGTCACCCTGAGGAGCGAGCGCAGCGAGCGTCTCGAAGGGCCGCTCGAGCCAAGTCCCCCGAATGCGGCATGACGTGCTCGGCGGTTCTCAGCTCTAGGACTTGAACGTAGCCTTTGTCATCCCGAGCGTAGCGAAGCGTAGTCGAGGGACCGCCGTATGCGCTGCGTGCCCCTACGCCCGCATCGCCGCCCGCACTTCGCGTGCCAAGTCCGCATGCCGCGCGTTCGCCGTCGCCGCCGCCGAAAGCTCCAGCGCGTTCGCGTAGTCCGGCAGCACCGCGCCGCGCTCGAGGTAGTGGATCGCGCGCTCCGCATCGCTCTTGCAGGCCGGATCGCCGCGGCGCAGCCGCACCGCGCCGCGCGCCCAATACGCGATGCCGATGTAGTGCGTCGACGAGCGCGACTCCATCGTCGCGATCGCCCGCCCGGCCGCCTCGACGGTCCCGTCCGCATCCCCGAGCGCCTGATGCGTGCGCGCCTGGCAGATCTCCATGATCCCGCCCAGCAGCGACGCCGCCGGCACGTGCGGCCGCGCTTCGTCGAGCAGCTGCAGTCCTCGCGCCGGCGACCCGATCGCGATCTGCAAGCGGTTGTTCACGAACAGCGCCCGCGCCATCGGATCGCCTTTGAGCACCGCCCGCGCCACCCCGAGCGCCGTCTCGCCCGAGCGCAGCGCCTCGTCGTTCCGACCGCTCATCATCTGCAGCATCCCGAGCGCCAGATGCGCCCACACCTCTTCGTGCCGCAGCCCGTGCCACTGGGCGATCCGCAGCCCTTCTTCCGCATACCCGATCGACTCCGCCACGTCATCCGCGAACGCCGTCCCGGCGATCGCCAACTGCACGTACGCCTGCGAGAGTTCCGCACCGGGCGGCGTCGGCAACCGCCGCAGCAGCGACAGCGCTTCACGGAAGTGATGCATCGCCCGCCGCGAATCGCCGGCTTCTTGCTGCACCACGCCCAGGTAGATGCGATCGCGCGCCAGCGCCCGCACTTCGTGATGCGTCAGCGTCCGCGTCTCCGGCGCTCCCCGCTCGAACGACTCCTCCGCATACGCGAGCGCGCCGGAATAGAACCCGCCCGCATACGCCACATACGACTGCGCCATCGCGATCCGGCAGACCGCCTGCAGCCGCCGGTCCGGCTCGACCTCGCCGACCAGCCCCATCGCCCGCTCGATGGTCGCGCGCGCGCCTTCGAAATCCGTCCGGTCGGCCTGCGCGCCGGCCAGCAGCAGCATCGCCGCGATCGCCAGCCGCGTCCCGGGCCGCGACGCGAGCGTATGCGACAGATACGTTTGCGCGTCGTCCCAGCGCCCGTGCATCAACAGCGTCCGCGCGTGCTCCAGCTCCAGCTCCGTCTTCGAGGTCGCCGGCGCCACGAACGCCGGACTGCGCCGCAGCCCCGCATCGAGCATCTCGAGCATCCGCGTATACAGCCGGTAGAACTGCCGCAGCGACACGTTCAATTCGCTCGCCACGCTCTTCGCGGTGGCCCCCGCCAGCACGAACCGCTCGAGGATCCGGCGGACGTCCGCCTCGTCGCCGAGCAGGGCGGCCCATTCGGCACCCGCGTCCGCCCGCGCCCGCGCCTCGGCGAACGGCCCGCGACGATACCGCACATCCCGGACCAGCTTCAAAGTGCCCTGCATATCCCCATCATCGCAGACCGCCCGACATCGTGACCTCAAAAAACTGCCAAACCTGTGCCCGCCCCATCCGCCGCCCGGCGCTTCTTTGTCATCCCGAGCGTAGCGAAGCGTAGTCGAGGGACCGCCGCCATCTCGGCCCCGCTTGACAAACATATGCACCAAGGCGTATATACACCAACATGCAACCGCAGTTCTTCCAGACGCTGGCCGACCCGATGCGCCTGCGGATCGTGGAGCAGCTCCGCCACGGCGAGCACGCGGTCAACGATCTGGCGGGCCGCGTCGACATCCACCAGTCCGGCGTCTCGCGCCACCTCCGCATCCTCCAGGAGGCCGGCTTCGTCCAGGTCCGCCCCGACGGCCAGCGCCGCCTCTACTCCCTGCGCCCCGAACCGTTCCGCCAGCTCGACGCCTGGCTCGTCGCCTACCGCCGCGTCTGGAACGCGCGCCTCGACCGGCTCGACGCCGCCCTCGCCCGCAAACACGCCACCCCCGCCAAACGAAAGAGACCGACATGACCGACCCGCACCGCGCACGCATCACCATCGAGCGCACCTTCCGCGCCAGCCTCGACGCCGTCTGGGATCTCTGGACGACGCCCGCCGGCATCGAAGCCTGGTGGGGTCCCGAGGGCTTCACCACCCGCGTGCTCTCGCTCGACCTGCGACCGGGCGGCGAACAGCGCTACCAGATGACCGCCACCGATCCGCAGACGATCGCCTTCATGGAATCTGCCGGCATGCCGCTCACCACCGACGGCCGCCTCACCTATTCCGCGGTCGAACCGCGCACGCGCCTGGCCTACGTCCACGCCGCCGATTTCATCCCGGGCGTCGCGCCCTACGACGTCGCCACCGAGGTCGCGTTCCGCGCCGATGGCCCGCACGTCCACCTGACGATCGTCTCCGATCCGATGCACGACGACGAATGGACCGGCCGCATGACCGCCGGCCACGAGAGCCAGCTGCGCAAACTCGAAGGCCTCCTCGCCGATGCGTCCTAAACCGCGCTCCGTCGACGAGTACCTCGGCAACGTGCCGGCAGATCAGCGCGCCGCGCTCGAACGCGTGCGCGCCGCCGTCGCCGCCATCGCGCCGGGCGCCGTGGAATGCATCGCCTACGATCTGCCGTCGTTCCGCATCAACGGCAAGCTGCTGCTCTCTTACGCCGCCGCCAAGAAGCACTGCGCCCTCCACATCGGCGCCGAACCGGTCCGCAGGCACGCCGCCGCCCTCGAACCCTTCGACGCCGGAAAAGGCACCGTCCGCTTCACCCCGACCGCCCCGCTCCCCGACGCCCTGCTGCACGAGCTCATCCAAACCCGCCTCGAAGAGCGAACGGCCTAGAGTCCCTTCGCGATCTCCCCGAGCGTACCGAGCGCGGCATCGAGCTGCGCGTCGGTGACCACCAGCGGCGGCGCGATCCGGATCGCGTTCCCGCCCGCCGTGCCGAACAGTACCCCGCGCGCCCGCGCCTCCGCCACGATCGCCGCCGCTTCGTGCGGAGCGACGACCGGCAACGCCGCCAGCAATCCCATCCCGCGCGGTTGCGCGTAGACGTCCGGATACGCCTCCGCCAGCGCGCGCAAGTCCGCGAACAGATGCTCCTCGCGCGCCAGCACGTGCCCTTGCAGATCCGTCTCGTCGCGCACGCGCAGGTGCGCGAGCGCCGCCGCGCACGGCACCGGCGACCCGCCGAAGGTCGACCCGTGATCGCCCGGCTGCAATCCGCTCGAGGCCGCCTCGGTGCACAGCATCGCGCCGATCGGCAGCCCGTTGCCGAGCGCCTTGGCCATCGTCAGCACGTCCGGCTTCACCCCGAACCGCTCGTACGCGCAGAACGTCCCCAGCCGTCCGCTCCCGCATTGGATCTCATCGAAGATCAACAGCGCGCCGGTCTGGTCGCACAGTTCGCGCGCCGCCAGCAAGAACGCCCGGTCCGCGACGTTCACGCCGCTCTCGCCCTGGATCGGTTCGACGATGAACGCGGCCACGTTCCCGTCGAGGTTCTTCTTCAGCGCCTCGATATCGTTGAACGGCGTGAACGCAAAGCCGGCCGGCATCGGCCCGAAGCCCTCTTTATACGCTTCGCTCGAGGTGGCCGCCAGCGCCCCGAACGTACGCCCGTGGAACGACCCCGAACACGCCAGGATCGTCAGCTTCTCCGGATGCCCCGCGCGCCACTGGTACTTCCGCGCCAGTTTGATCGCCGCTTCGTTGGCCTCGGTCCCTGAGTTGCAGAAGAACACCCGGTCGAGCCCGGTCCGCTTCGCCAGTTCGTCCGCCAGCGTCGCCGACGGCTCGTGCCCGAACAGATTGCTCGCATGCACCAGTTTGGTCGCCTGCTCCGCCACCGCCGCCGCGATCGCCGGATGCGCATGCCCCAGCGCACAGCACGCGATCCCCGCGATGCAGTCCAGATACGTCTTCCCCTCGGAGTCCGTGACGATCAACCCCTCACCCTTGACCATCGTCACATCCGCCCGCCGGTAGTTCTGCAACAAATGCAAACCGCTCATACCGTCACCACCTCGGGCACATCCCCCCTTGTCATTGCGAGCGTAGCGAAGCGAAGAACGCGAGCGAAGCGACCCACCCCCCCCCTTGTCATCCCGAGCGTAGCGAAGCGTAGTCGAGGGACCGACGAAACCATTCGTCCCGCCCTCACGTCCGGTAGCTCGCATTGATGCGCACGTAATCTTTCGACAAGTCGCAGCCCCAGCCGGTCGCGCTCGCCTCCCCGATGCCGAGGTCCAAGCGCAGCACGATCGACGAATGTTCCATCTGCGCGTGCCCCTCCGCTTCCGAGAGCACCTCGATCGCGCCGACATCGACCCACAGCTGATCGTTGATATACAGCGACCACTTCTCCGGATCCAAGCCGGCCTTCACGCTGCCGGCCGCCGCGATCACCCGCCCCCAGTTCGGATCCTCGCCGTACACGGCCGTCTTCACCAGGTTCGAGTTGATCACCGCGCGCGCCGCCGCCCGCGCCTGCGCGACCGTCGCCGCGCCGGTCACGTGCATCGTCAGCGACTTGGTCGCGCCTTCGCCGTCCTTCACCATCGCCTGCGCCAGGTCCAAGCACACCCGCCGTAGCGCCGCCGCGAACCCGTCCGGCGCCGCGCCCTTGCCGGCCGGCGCGAACGCGTAGCACGCGTCGTTGGTCGACATATCCCCGTCGACCGAGATCATGTTGAACGACTCGTCGCTGCACTCGCTCAAAGCCGCCTGCAGCGCCTTGCGCGACATCGGCGCGTCGGTCGCCACGAACGCCAGCATGGTCGCCATGTTGGGAGCGATCATCCCCGACCCTTTGGCGATCCCGCCGACCACGTACTTGGTCGTGCCGTCGTAGAACGAATACGCCGAGAGCTTCGGCACCCGGTCGGTCGTCATGATCGCCTCGGCCGCATCGTGCGCCGACTTACCGCCGGCCTCGAGCTGCCCCTCGCACCGTTCCAGCCCGCGCTGCACGCGATCCATCGGCATCAGCACGCCGATCACGCCGGTCGACGCCACCACCACCTGGTTGGGCGCGATCTCCAGTAGCGCCGCCGCCTGTCGCGCGGTCGCCTGCGCGTCGCGCTCCCCGCGCTCGCCCGTGCACGCGTTCGCGCAGCCCGAGTTGATCACGATCGCCCGCATCGCCTCGCCGCTCTCGGCCAAATGCCGCGCCGTCACCAGCAGCGGCGCCGCCTTGATCTCGTTGGTCGTGATGACCTGCGCGCACACCTGCGGCGCATCGAACGCGACCAGCGCCAAGTCGCGCTTGCGCGCCTTGATGCCGGCATGCACGCCCGCCAGCTTCACGCCGGGGACCGCGCCCAGGCCGCCCCGCAGCTCGAGCATCCGCGTGTTATTGGTTGACGACGACGCGCTCACGTAGTCCGCACTCCTCCGGCAGTCCGAGCATGATGTTGAGGTTCTGCACGGCCTGCCCGGCCGCGCCCTTCCCCAGATTGTCGATCGCGCAGATGGCCCGCACCACGTTCCCATGCACGCTCACCGCGATCTCCGCATCGTTGGTCCCCACCACCGCCGCCACGCTCGGCGCCGTCCCGTCGGCCAGCACCCGCACGAACGGATTGCGCGCGTAGGCCTGCTCGTAGGCCGCCCGCACCGCCGCCGCATCCTGCGGCCGGTCGAAGATCGCATAGCAATCCGCCAGCATCCCACGCGAGAGCGGCACCACATGCGGCGTGAACACCAGCGGCGCCGCGCACGCGGCCGCCCCCAACTGCGCCACGATCTCCGGCTCGTGCCGGTGCCCGCCCAGCCCGTACGCCCGGATATCCCCCGCCACCTCAGCGAACAACGCCGGCGTACTCGGATTCCGCCCCGCCCCCGTGATCCCCGACTTCGCATCGATCACGATCTGCACGAGGTTAGTATCACTCCCGGCGTCACCCGCAAGAGCGGAGTTCCTCTCTTTGTCATCCCGAGCGTAGGCCGAAGGCCGTAGTCGAGGGACCGCCACCGGCAACAGCGCCAGCAAAGAAGCCGTCGGATAACACCCCGGATTCGCCACCAGCTGCGCCCCCGCGATCGCCTCCCGATACCGCTCCGGCAGCCCATACACCGCCCGCGCATCCGCGCGGAAATCCGCCGACAAGTCGATCACCCGCGCCCCCGCCGCCACGAACGCCGGCGCCTGATCGATCGCGCTCCCATGCGCCCCGCCCATGAGCACGACATCCCCGGCCGAGATCGCCGCCGCGACCGCACCCTTGCCGTCGAACACCCGCGTCGACGAACGCAGCAGCGGAAAGTGCGCCGCCAGCGCCTGCCCGGCGTGACTCGCGCTCTCGAGCGCGCCCAACTCGACGTGCGGATGCGCGCAGAGCAGCCGGATCGCTTCGGCCGCGCCGTATCCCGACGCGCCCCATACGTGGACGCGCGTCATCCCGAATCTCCAAACGTGGCCAGTTCCGTCTCCAAGCTATCGAGCGCGGCCGCCACGGCCGCCGGTGAGGTTGAGCCGGCCGTCTTCTTCGCGCGCACCGACGCTTCCGCGTCGAAGGTCGGGTGCAGCAGCTTGCCGCCGGCTTCCGCCTCGGCGACCGCCTGCCCGATGGTCGCGTGCGCCTCGCGCGCCGACGCGCCCTCCGCGATCAACTGGTCCGCCAGGTCGGTCGCGATCGTATACCCGTCGCCCGCGAACGCCGACATCCGCGCCCGATCGAACGCCAGCGCATCGAACGCCCGCGCGAACGCGCGCAGCGACGCCAGCCCCTTCTCCACCACCCCGATCGCCAGCGCCTTGGTGGTCTGCAGATCCCGGTGATACGACAGCGCGATCCCGGCCGTCGTGCCGACCGCGCCCGCGTAGGTGCCGTTCAGCGCCGCCGCCTGCGAACGCACCAGCTCGAACGGATCCGGATTGCGCTTCTGCGGCATCAGCGACGACCCGGTCGACGCCGAATCCCCGAGCCGCGCGTACCCGAACGCCGGCGTGCACCACATCACGAACTCCTCGCTCGCCCGCGATGCATCCACCACCGCCCGCACGCACGCGTGCGCCAAGTCGAGCGCGATATCGCGCGTCCCGATCGCATCCATCGCATTGCGCGACGGCGCCCCGAACCCCAGCGCGCTCGCCGCCGCATCCCGATCCAGCGGCAGCGACGACCCCGAGAGCGCCCCCGACCCGAGCGGACAGAACCGCGCCGCATCGTCGAACACCCGCGCGAACCGCCGCGATCCGCGCGCGAACATCTCCGCGAGCGCCCCAAGCCAAAACGCCAACAGGATCGGCTGCGCCGGCTGCCAATGCGTCGTCCCCGCCAGCACCGTGCCGGCCGCCAACTCTTCGCGCGCCCGCACCAGCGCGGCCCGCGCGATCCCCGCGCAGATCGCCCGCCCGCGTGCCGACCGATCGCGCGCATACAACAGCAGCGTGGTCGCCACTTGATCGTTCCGGCTGCGCCCCGCATGCAGCGATTCGCCCGCCGGCGTCAGCTCGCGCACGCGCGCGTCGATCGCGCCATGCACGTCCTCGAACGCCCCGGCCCGCGCGAACCCCGCAAAAGCCCCGGTCGCGACCTCACGCCCGACCGCCTCCAACGCCTTCGTCAGATCGTGCGCCTGCGACGGCTGCAAGATGCCCCCGCCCAGCAGCGCCGCCACATGCGCCTGCGAACACGCCACATCGAACGGCGCCAGCACCAGATCCTCATCCAACGACGACCCAAACGCGATCAACTCCGGATCAGGCGCCTCCGCAAACCGCCCACCCCACTGCAACTCTTTGCTCATCCCGCCCCTATCACCGCGGGACACACCCTCTCTGTCATTCCGAGCGTAGCGCGAAGCGATAGAGCGGGAGCGAAGCGACCCACCTCTCCTGTCATCCCGAGCGTAGCGAAGCGAAGTCGAGGGACCGCCACCAGCTCACACACCGACCCCCGCCCCCCGCGCGACCTGCGCCGCCACGCTCGTCTGCAGCCCATGCAGCGTGATGAACCCATCCGCGGCGTGGTGATCGAACGCATCCCCGGCGCCATACGTCGCCAACGCCTCGCTATACAGCGCGAACGGCGACTGCGTCCCCACGACGGTAGCCGTCCCCTGATGCAGCCGCAGCTTCACCTTCCCGGTCATCCGCGACGCGCTCGACGCATTGAACGCATCCAACGCCACCCGCAGCGGCGACGTCCACAACCCATCGTACGTCAGCTCGCCATACTTCTGATCGCAGCCGGCCTTGAAGCGCAGCTCGTCGCGCGTCAGCACCAGCCGCTCCAGCGCCGCGTGCGCCGTCAGCAGCGTCACCGACCCCGGGCACTCGTACACCTCGCGCGATTTCAAGCCGACCACGCGATCCTCGATCATATCGATCCGCCCGATGCCGTGCGCCCCGGCCCGCGCGTTGAGCGCCGCCACCATCGCCGGCCCGGTCAGCCCCTCGAACGACGGCACGCCGCCTTCGAACGCGATCCGGATCTCCTCGGGGTGCAACGGCCGCGCCGCCGGCGAGGCCGTCCACGCGTACGCATCTTCCGGCGGCGCGTTCCACGGATCTTCCAGCACGCCGGCCTCGATCGACCGTCCCCACAGATTCGCGTCGATCGAATACAGCTTGCCGACCGTATGCGAGATCGGCACGCCATGCGACTGCGCGAACGCGATCGCATCCGGCCGCGAGAGCGGCTCTTCGCGCAACGGCGCGCGCACCGTCAACTGCGGCGCGATCGACTTGACTGCCAGCTCGATGCGGACCTGATCGTTCCCCTTGCCGGTGCAGCCGTGCGCCACCACCGTCGCACCGTACTGCTCGGCCGTCTCGGCCAGCAGCGCCCCGATGAGCGGCCGCGAGAGCGCCGCCGAGAGCGGATAGACGCCCTGATACTTCGCATTCGCCCGCAACGCCGGCAGCGCGTAATCCTGGATCAAGCGCTCGCGCGCATCGATCATCACCGCATCGTACGCCCCGAGCGCCAGCGCCTTGGCCTTGACCGCTTCGAGGGCGGCCTTGGCGCCGTCGCCGGCCGCGCCGTCGCTCTCGCCCAGATCGGCCGTGAGCGCGATCACCTCGTTGCCTTCGAGGATCATCTTCTTGAGGAGGACCGAGGTATCGAGACCTCCGGAATAGGCGAGGACGACGCGGCTCACGATTGGGACTCCTTCATGTCGAGGAAGCGTTGTTTGACGACGGGCATCTCTTCGGCGCTGCGCACGATCACCAGGATCGTATCGTCGCCGCCGACCGACCCGAGGATCTCGGGCCAGGCGGCTTCGTCGATCGCCGAAGCGACCAGCATCGCGCTGCCCGGCGGCGTGCGCAGCACGATCAGGTTGATGCTGCCTTCCGCCGAGGTCACCAGTTCGGCGACCGCGCGGTGCAGCCGGCTGACGTAGTTCATAGTCGCGCTCGGCACGACGTATTTGAAGAGCGAGCCTTCTTCGTCGCCGCCGTTCTTGATCGGCACCTTCACCAGGCCCAGCTCTTTGATATCCCGCGAGACGGTCGCCTGCGTGGCCTCGTAGCCTTGCAGCTCGAGGAGCGACGCGAGCTGCTCCTGCGAGTGCACCGGCCGGGTCGCGACGAGCGTGAGGATGGCGCGTTGACGGCGCTCTTTCATTATACGTAGATTCCTTTGCGGTCGGTGAGCAGGGCGACGAGCAGCGCCTTCTGGGCGTGCATCCGGTTCTCGGCTTGATCGAACACGGCGCTCTGGGCCGACTCCATCACCGCGTCGGTGACTTCCTCGCCGCGGTGCGCCGGCAGACAGTGCATGAAGATCGCGTGCGGCGCCGCATAGGCCATCAGCTCTTCGTTGACCTGGAACGGCTGCAGCAAGGCGGCGTTGCGTTCCTTGAGGGCTTCTTCACCCATCGAGGTCCAGACGTCGGTATACACCACATCGGCACCGCGCACCGCCCGGACCGCCTGACCGAACGCCCGCGCATCCCCGCCATGCGGCGCCCCCAGCTGCTGCAAATGCGCCAAGAACGCTTCGCTCGGCCGGTGCGTCGGCGGCGAGGCGAACTGCATCGTCCCACCCCCCAGCACGACCGCCTCCGCCAGCGACACCGCGACGTTATTCTTGCCGTCCCCGACGTACGCGACCCGCAGATCCTTGAGCGATCCGAACCGCTCGGTCATCGTCAACGCATCCGCGATCGCCTGGCACGGATGCGCGGCCGCCGAGAGCCCATTGATCACCGGCACCGTCGAAGCCGCCGCAAACCGCTCAAGCGGCTCATGCGCGTGCGTCCGAATCACGATCGCGTCGCAATACCGCGAGAGCACCCGCGCCGCATCCTCCGGCGTCTCACGCGACCCGACCATGAACTCGTTCCCCTGCGCGAACAGCACATCCCCACCCAGCTGATGCATCGCCACTTCGAACGAGACGCGAGTACGGAGCGACGGCTTCTCAAACAGCATCGCCAGCGTCTTGCCCGGAAGCATCTTCAGTCTCTCACCCATGGAATGGGTCTTAAGGTAGATGCCCAGCTTGACGATCTCATCCAACTCAGAGGCGGAAAGATCGGAAAGTTTAAGGAGATTGCGCCCTTGGAGGCCGATCGGCGCTTCGATAGTTACCGACATGTGTCACCCTGAGGAGCGAGCGCAGCGAGCGTCTCGAAGGGCGCTTCGGATGGTTGCGCTTGCGCGCAACCCGCGTAGTAGGTCACACGCGCATTTCCCCACCGCAAATTACCAAAAGACCCCGCCCTGTCAGCACGACCGGCAGTTGCCTTGTTAGCCCGGGCGGCTGCGGCCTTGTCAGCGCGGGCGGCTGCGGCCCTGTCATCCCGAGCATTTCCACTCCCTGTCATCCCGAGCGTAGCGCGGAGCGCGTAGTCGAGGGACGAGGGACCGCCCCCAGCCCCCGCAGGAGCGAGCGAAGCAAGCTCCCCAATCGTGTCATCCTGAGGAGCGAGCGGAGCGAGCGTCTCGAAGGACCCTTGCACATGAATACCCATCGCCTGTATATTTATGCATACAATGCATGAACCCGCAACCCCCTGGCCGGCAGGCAGCACGATCGTGGTCAAATTCGGCGGCAACGCGATGACCCACGAAGCCGAAGACTCCCTCTTCAGTGAGGTAGGCAAGCTCCAGGCCGCCGGCGTCCGGGTCGTCCTCGTCCACGGCGGCGGCCCCGCGATCGACGCCGAACTCGCCGCCAAGGGCATCACCACCGAGCGGATCGACGGCCAGCGGGTCACCAGCGCCGAGACCCTCGCCGTCACCGAAGCGGTCCTCTGCGGCACGATCAACAAGCAGCTCGTCCGCGCGCTCCTCGCCCGCGACATCATGGCCGCCGGCATCTCCGGCCAGGACTGCGGCCTCCTCACCTGCGATCGCCGCCTCCCCGAATCACTCGGCTTCGTCGGCAGCATCCGCGCCGTCGCCCCGGGCCTGATTCTCGGCCTCCTCGAAGCCGGCATCGTCCCGGTCATCGCCCCCCTCGGCGTCGCCGCCGACTTCTCAACCGCCTACAATATCAACGCCGACGAAGCCGCCGGCGCCATCGCCGTCGGCATCAAAGCCGACGCACTGATCCTAATCACTAATGTAGATCGAGTACGGCGGGACGAACAAGATCCCGATAGCGATATAGCACACATGACACCGCACCAGGCTCTCGTCTTCGCCACTTCCGACGCATGTCGAAACTCCATGAAGCCGAAGGTGCGCGCGGCTGGCAGTGCGGTCGATGGCGGCGTTCTTCGTGCGCAAATCACATCATCGACAGGACTCACCGTAGCGGCTTTCGCACAAGCGGGCACTATCGTCTCTCGCTAACTACATCCAAAAACGGTTGAGCGCTTCCCGCCTGTAACCTCCCTAATCAAATACGCTTCTGATTAGCGGCTCAATCTGGCTGCGCACCAATTCAATCTTCACCCCTCCGCCATCACTAACGAATCGAACCGGTGCGTCTTCCCCGGCCTGTATGGCACACTTGATTACTGCCTGACGTCCGGTTCTGGAATCCATGATACTGAACCCGACGAAGATAAACGGCGCACGAATGTCTAGACGTTCCGAAATCGCGCCCAGCCCCTTCATCTCATCATGGATCGGCGTAATTGCATGCAAGTGAATATCGGGACCAGCGACTCCTGCGGCTGTCGGGACCAAATGCGCTATTTGCAAAAGAGAGTATCGCCCCTTGTTTTCATAGACCGCAGAAACGCTTGGTAGAAAATACTGTAAGGTGCCATCGTCCTGAATCTTGATATTCCAGAACAACATACTGAACTTCTCTACACATCGAAACCCCGCTGCGGTTTGCAAAACCAGGTCGCCGCCAAATCCATATGCTGCCTCTAAATTCCTGCCGCTAAGCAATTCCTCTGAAACGAGAGCACCGATCAAAGTCACACCCCGTAGTACGGCCTTTTCCCATGCTAGTTCAAGCGACCTACTGTAGCCACGAGCGTCTGCACCGTTGATGAGAGTCTTGAAATGTTCGGCTCCAGATCCAATAAACGATTGCTCCACCCCAGACGCACGAGATCCGGGCGCCGCCGCCCACTCAAAGCAACTCGGCCTGGTGCGCATCGTCCAGCCATTAATATAAGCAGAACCGGAGTATTTCTTGTTGAAAGGGTCCAAAGCGTCACTCAGCTCAACAATTGACGGAGCACGCGCAGAGAATCTGTCTTCGAGCTCCCGGAATATTTCGGCTCCCGCAATCAGTGATCCGCTGAAACCCGCGACGAATCCGTCATTAAAAATATGGATTTTTCGCCGCAAGCCCGCCAACCGGTGCGGGAGATACGCAAACGCGCCCGAACTGATATCAGGTCTCGTCGAGAGCACTGAGTGAGCCCTTCTCTTATCGTTATCCGTGACAAGAAAATCTCCAACCATCGCGGGAATTCCCTCGATCCGAAAAGCAGCGGAAACGGTCACGATCGCTCTCCCTCCGATTTCAAAGCGCCAGCTCTCTTGACGAACATGGGATCTCTAGCGCGCTCCCGAGCACCAACGAAAAGATTCCGCCGCCCGGCAGCAATCATGAGTAGCCATCAACCACGATGTGACTCGTATCGTCCAATCGACGACTTACCCGAAGCGCCCGCTTGACATCATCAGCGACGCAGTGTGCCGAACACCCGGCCGCCACCAGCGCCTGATCGACGATCCAAACCGCCGTCTCGACATCCAACACCGCCGCGTCCGCGGGCCTGTTCGCCGGTGCCTCGGCCACCTGCATCGCCCATCCGGCGCGAACGATCGTCTCCTGGATGAACCGCAGCCGCTTCGGCAGCCCATGGTGGCGCTCCCAAACCAGATCCCCAAGCGCATCCGCCGCAAACCCCGGCGCGAACAACGCCTTCATCTCGAAGGCGTTCGACCGGATCCGCAGCAGCGTCTGCAAGTCCTCGACCGCGAACGCCGCCACCCCGTGGTTCTGCAGCTCCTTCGCCAGTTCGATCTCCTCGCCGAACGACGACCCAACCAGCGCGCAGAACGCCGCGTTGTACGGCTCCTTGTACTTCGCCGCCTCGAACGCATCCGGATGCGTCACCGCATACTGCCCCGTCTTACACTCGATCATCACCCGGTAGCCCAGCTGCCCGAGCGCCGCATCCGCATACCCGTCCGGCGCCTTCTGCCCGCCCAAGTGCTTGGCCACGAACCCGAGCGCGTCGAACGCATCGCATACGGCCTGCTCGAACGCCGCCGGATCGCTCCCGGCCGCCGTCACCCCCAGCCGGTCGATCAGCGCCTGCGTCTCTGCCGTCACCGGCGGATCGGGCGGCATCTCCACATACGGCCAGTGATCCTCGGGCTCGTTGATGCGGAATGATCGGTCCTCGTTCTGCACGATCTTCGGCCGCCGCCCGTTGCCGTTCGCCCGCGCGATGTACTCGATCAGCGACGTGTACACGTACTTCTTCAGCATCCGCGCCGGCACCAATCCGCGTTTCACCGCCTCTGCCAAGATCTGGTCCGCCGTCATCACCGCGCCGTCGCTCAGCACCGCGATCGCCGCCGCCACGATCGGCCCGTGCGACGCCGGCCGCATCAGGTCCACGATCGCCGGAATGGTCGCACCGTTCGGCTTCCCGCGATCGCCGAACATCTGCGGCGCCAGCACCGCCAGCTCCGCGCCGAACACCTCGCCGTGCCGCCACAGCCACTCGCTCAAGTCGCCCGCGCACACCGCGCCGTTCTTGAACGCGCCCAGCATCGGCCACGCCACCGGCAGCACCAGCGGATTCCCCGCCGTCCCGCGCGCGCTGTAGGGCAGCGCGCTATGTCGCCCGGGCGCGTTGCTCGCGATGTGCAGGTGCGCGCGCTTTCCGCCGTGCGTGTTCGGCTCGAGCGTCACCAGGTCGGCGTGGACCGCTACCACCTTCTCGCACAGCCGATGCAGCCACAAGCGCACGTCCGGATAGGCCGGCCCATCCGCGAATGGGATCCACAACGCGATGCCCACCTCGCCGTCGAACACCGGCACGCACTCCAGCCCCTCCGAAAACAACAGCGCCCGCAATGCGAGCGCCGCTTCTTTCACGTGCGCGAACGGCAGCGACGTATCGTGCTGTTCGATCAACAGCCGCGCGAACGCGGCCCGGGCCGGATCGGCCGCCGTCGGCGACCACCCGTGGAACTCGACCGCCCCATGCGCCGCCAAATGCTCCACCTGCTCGGCGCTCAAACGCGCATACCGGTGCAGCCCGCTCGACGTCGTCACATCCACGTGCGGCACGCGAAGCGGCACCTTGGGCGACAGCTCGCCGTGATAGATCGGCTTCTTCTCCGGCCCGAACGGCCAGCTCACCCACACCAACGGCGTCCCCCCGAACAGCCGTTCCAAGACCGGCGCCGCGGTCGCATAATGCGCCCCGAGCGGCGACTCGGATAGGGAAAGAGCCCTCATTCAAAACACCCCGTAATGAAGCGGTCAACTCCTCGCTCGCTTCGCCTCCCGCGCCGCGTCCCCTACGTCGCCGGGGTCGCCACCATCGTCAGCACCAGCACGCCCAGGTCGCGGTTGTCGGTCCCGGTGCCGGCCTCGAGCATGTTGAGCGTCTCCGAGCAGCTCAGGGTGAACGTCGCGCGCGCGCCGGCCGCCAGATCCGCGCACACCGCCAACGCGAACGCGTTGCCCGGCTCGACCGTCGTCGTCGCGCTCGCATCGCCCAGCGTGCACGCGACCGTCGCCCGTCCGCGATGCTGCGGCGGATAGTACCCTTCGATCGTGAACCGCTCAACCGGCGCCGACGCCTCGAGCGCGAACCGCACCTGCGGTGCCGCGAACCCGTCCGCATACATCCCCATCGCCGGCCCCACCACCGTCGCCGGCCCATCGATCGCCGGCCGAAAGCCGTCAGCCGTCCCTATAGCCGGCGCCGCACCCGCGCGCACCAGCCGCCGGTTCTCGATCGTCGTCTCGACGAACGCGTGCAAATACTCGTCGCGCGTCAGCCGCTCTCCCGTCAAACGCAGATAGGTGGCCGCGGGGTCGTACCACGACAATCCCAGCTCCGCCGCCACCCCGGGATCGATCGGGACCTCGCCCTGCCCGAAGCGCGGATCGGCAGCGATCGCCGCGATCGAGAACCGCTCCGCGAGCGCCGCAAGCGCCGGAACGTCGCGCGCCGCACGGGCGAACAATCGGCGCCCGAACGCCTCGAGCACGCCCGCCCGCGGATGCGCCGGCGCACCGAAGATCGGCGCCGAGATCACATCGCTCACCAGATCGGCCGCCGGCACGTCGAGCCGCTCGTCCAGCGCGCGTAGGCGTTCCCGTTCGATCTCGCCCAAGCGCGCCAGGTCGACGCGATACTCGTCGTACCGCTCGTTGTAGTACGCCAGCACCGCGTCCGCATCCCAATCCCGCTCGATCGCGCGAAGCAGTACCCGGTTCCCCATGAAGTCCCGCGCATTGCCGCGCACGTTGTAGGGGTTGACCGCCTGGAACGGCCACAGCAGATTCGTCGTCAGCGCCGGAAGTCGGACGGTCGCGCAGTCGGCCGGCAACGCCGCCCGGTACGGGAAGGCCTCCGGCCCGTCCTGTTCGAGCAGCAGCACGCACGCGTCCAACTGTTCGCGCGTCGGCACCGTCTCGGCGACCGCCTGATGCGTCCAGCTCCGCACGAAGAACGACGAATAGCCGGCATCCCGAAGGTCGCCGGCCGCCGCCACGTGGATCGCTTCGACCTGACAGTTCCCGAAGAACCCGATCGTGACGTTGTCGCTTATTGGTTGCCGATCGTGCTGAACGCGTAGCGGCCGCCGGAGCCGCGCACTTCGAACGAGCGGATCACGAGGCCCTTCCCGCTGTTCTGCCCGCCGCCGGTTCCCAGCGTGTGGTCCAGATACACCGGATGCGCGCAGTTGCGCGCCGTCACTTCGACCCGGACCTCATCGATGATATCGCCGATCCGCCGTTCGCTGTTCTCCTCCGGCCCCACGCAGTACGAGGCCCGGATCGTCCGGCCGAACGGGACCTTTTCGTAGGCGGTCACCCACACCCACGCATCCTTGGTGGTATCGTGCAGGCGGATCACGCTGGTCCCGCCGGCCCGGGCGGCCCCGCCCATCCCAGCGACCATCGCGAACGCCAGCAGTGCGATCAGACACTTCTTCATGCCTCGCTCCTTCTACGCGATGGAGCGTTGCCCGCTCCAAAACAAGCAACAAAGCGAACGCCGCGGGGGGTTCCCCCGCCGCCCCTGTCATCCCGAGCGTAGCGCGAAGCGCGTAGTCGAGGGACCGCTACTCGCTACGGATTACCCGCACCAGCTGGGTGGTCGCAGTCGCCACCGCCAGAGCGGCGATCACGATACGAATCGTCTTGTTCACGGCGCGTCTCCTTTACCGCCCTCGTTGGCGGGGATCTCGTCGAGGGATTTGTGCGAGTCGGCCTGCGGCTCCGCCGGTTCCTCGCGCGGAACCGAAGCCTGCGGCCCGGGCACGGTCTCCGCCGGCATCTCCGCCTTATGGTTGCCATGCTCCATACGATGATCGCTCATACCAAGCGTCATACCCCGTTCGCCCCCTGTCTCCCCGAGCGTAGCGCGAAGCGCCCTCCCGCTCCTGTCATCCCGAGCGTAGCGCGAAGCGCGCAGTCGAGGGACCGCCACCATCCTGTCATCCCGAGCGTCGGGAGCAAAGCGCCCTCCCGCTCTTGTCATCCCGAGCGTAGCGCGAAGCGCGAAGTCGAGGGACCGCCACCATCCTGTCATCCCGAGCGTCGGGAGCGAAGCGACCAGAGTCGAGGGACGAGGGACTGCCCCCGACTTCAGTCCTCGCCCCTCTGCAGATCCGCCTCGTCGCGATCGTATTCCAAGATATCTCCCGGCGTGCAGTCGAGCACCAGGCACAACTTCGAGAGCGTGTCGAACCGCATGCCGCGCACCTTGCCGGTCCGCAACAGGCTCAGCTGCGTCTCCGACAACCCGATCCGCTCGGACACCTCGCGCGCCCGCAGCTTGCGGCGCGCCAGCATCACGTCCAACGTCACCCGGACCGGCATCAGACGAACGAATCCAGTTTCGATTTCATCCGCGAGCCGTGCTTCGCCAGCAGCACCAGCAGCAATCCGATCAGCAGCAGCGTCAGGTTCTCCACGTCCAGGTCGATCCGCATCGCGCGCATCTCCGTGAATCCGTTCGCCGCAAGCGCGACCAGGCTCGGCTGCACCACGATCGCCGCGAACGCACCGAGCATCAAGTTCCAGCCGATGTTGCACAGCCCGCGGATCATCGTCGGCCCGAATGCCTCGCCCCGGTCCATCTGCACGAACGCGTCCGACGCCGCCCACAGCGCCATCAAGAAGAACGCCGGCGCCAACAGGCTGAACCAATAGGTCGAGGTCTCCATCACCCCGCTCCCCGGCCCGCTCAGATGCAGCAGCGCCCGCGCCCCCAACTGCCCGAAGAACAGCGAGACCGCGAACACCAAGATGATCACCCGGGTAACGATCGCCGTCATCGGCACGCGCCGCTTCACCATACACATCTCCCGCTAGAAGCCTTAGTTATTTAACTCAACTGAAGTTTAGTTTAAGTAATCTATAAAGTCAAGCCCATCCCCCCGCTTTGTCATCCCGAGCGTAGCGCAAAGCGCGAAGTCGAGGGACCGCCCCACCTCACGCGCCGCCCCGCGGGCACGAGCCACCAAAACGTGGTACCCTGCCACGATGACGACGAGACGATCGCTAGTCCGAGGCGGCATCGCGATCGTGCTGCTGCTCGCCGTGCTCGTCCTAGCCGGCGCACTCGGAGCCCAGCGCGCCTGCGCGCACGATCCCCGCTTCGCCTGCTCGCCGCGCCCCGCGTCCAGCCCGATCCCCATCACCGACGTCGCGAAATCGTGGGCGTTCTACGGCCACCTCCGTCCGGGCGAACGCGACGTCTACACGATCGACGTCGCGACCGGCGTGCGCGTACCGTGGAACCTGCTAGTCGACGCCCGCGACGCCGCCAATCCGGCGCGCCCATTCGCAACCCTAACAACTGCGGCCGGCACACCGGTCGCGCGCATGGACTTCCGCCGTTCCGAAACGTTCTACGAACCATTCTCACGCGAGCACTATCTGTCCACGCCCGACGTCACCTTGACGTTGCAGCCCGGCCGCTACCGCATCGAGGTCGGCATGCGCGCCGGCGACCAGCCGCAACGCTACACGATGGCGATCGGAACCGAAGAACGCTTCGCCCTCACCGAGATCCCCTACGTCCTCGGAGCCGTCCACCGCATCCGGTCGCGGAACTACTAAGCCCCGCCCAACTCCGCTTCGTCCTCCACCAGCAGCACGTCGTAGCGCAGCGTCCCCTCCGGCGTCACCCGCGCCCCGGCCGTCGGCACGTGCGGTCGCAGCTTGCCGTCGTGCATCAGGTGCAGCACCGTCTCTCCGCGCAGCAGCGTCGCCGCATCCGCGATCAGCCGCCGATGACATCGCCACCACAACGTCTCCGAACACAGCACCGCCGTCCTCGCGTCGCGCGCGCCCGCCAGCAGTTCGTCGAGCGCCGCCAGAAACGCCGGCGTCTCCATGTAGTCCGCATACGCCCGAAACGACGGATGCCGCAACGCGACGTTCGGACTGTTCCGATCCTTCGTCCGGAACCCGCCGAGGGCCGCATCCCAAGCATACGAACTGCCCGCCAGTCGCGGGATCCACTCCGCCATCGCCTCGCGCCAGAACTGCGGGTGCCGCCGGCTCTTCGGCACCGAGCGTACGTCCACGATCGCCTCGATCTCCGCGCCGCGCATCAGCGCCGCCAACTCCTCGGCCGTCGCAGTACCATGCCCAAGCGTCAGCAGCGTCTTGTCCATACCTCGTACCGTTGCCCGGCTCTCCCCTCGCCGAAACACCCGGACCGCGGGCTCGAACGCCAGATCGACACCATCGACTACCACCGCCGAACCCTCACCTTCGCCCACCAACCCGACACCCAGCCGCTCTCTGTCATCCCGAGCGTAGCGAAGCGTAGTCGAGGGACTGCCTCTAGCCCCCGCCCTCGCGCGCAAGCATCTGCCGGTAGATCTCCTCGACGTTGGCCAGCGTATCGATCTCGGCCACCGGCTTGTCGTCGCGCACCCGCACGATCCGGGGAAAGCGCAGCGAATACCCGCTCGCGTGCAGCGAACTCGGCTGCACCACGTCGAACGCCACCTCCAGCACGACCTCCGGTTCCACCGCGATCGCATGCCCGAGCCGTCCCGTCTCGTGCGCCAAGAACCACGGCGTCAACGCCGCGATCTCCGCGTCGGTCAGCCCGGTGAACGCCTTGCCGATCGTCAGCAATCCGCCGTCCGGCCCGCGCACCGCGAACGTATAGTCCGACAGCACCTTCGCGCGCTTCCCGTGTCCCCACTCGACCGCGACCACCACCACGTCGATGGTCGTCAGCGCCGCCTTCACCTTCAGCCACCACTTGCCGCGCCGCCCCGGCCGGTACGGCGCATCCGCCCGCTTGAGCATCAAGCCTTCGTGCCCGCGCGCCCGCGCATCCTCGAACCGCGCCTGCACCTGCGCCGCCACGTCGTCCGCATCCAACGCCGCCTGCGCCGCCAGCACCACGCCGGCATCCGCGCCGATCAACGTCTCCAGCAACCGTCGCCGCTCGCGCAACGGCTCGTCGAGCAGAAACGTATCCCCGATCGCCAACGCATCGAAGGCCACGTACGCCACCGGCACCTCGGCAAGCAACGCCTCCGGCACGTCCTTGCGCTGCAGCCGCGCCTGCAACGCGCGGAACGGCAGCACCGCCCCGTCGCGCCGCGCCACCAGCTCGCCGTCCAGCACGAACCGTCCCGGCAACGCGGCCAGCGCCGCGACCACCTCCGGATACGAATGCGACACGTCGTTGAGCGTGCGCGAGAACAGCCGCACCGTCTCGCCGTCCTTATGCGCCTGCAGCCGGATGCCGTCGAACTTATCTTCGACCAGCCATTCGTCGGTCGCCAACTCGCGATACGATCCGCCGTACGGGATCGGCGAGGCCAGCATGAAGCCGATCGGCGTCCCGTACGCGATGCGCACGTCGCCCAAGCCGCCGTGCCGCGCAGCCACCGCGACGCTGCCCACGTCGCCGCTGGCCATCACCGCCCGCCGCACGTCGTTCTCGTCCGCGCCGGCCGACGCCGCGATCGCGGCCAGCACCAGCCCTTCGCGCAAGCCGATCCGCAGATCGCCGGTCATCACCTTCACCACGTACGTCGCCTCGAGTTTGGTCGCACACGCCGCCAGGATGTGCTCGCACGCGTAGAGCCGCCGCCTCCCGGCCTCCTTGCCGCTGGCGTCCGCGATCTCGTCGAAGTGCGCGCGCAGCGACGCCGGCGTCAGCGGATCCGCGAACAACCCCAAGTCCAGCGGCGGTCGCACCAACTCGCCCAACGCCGATCCCACATCGCCGTGCTCGCGATACGCGGCCCGCAACGCGGCATCCGAAAACCCCCACACGCGCTGCGCGGCCGCCACGATCGTGCGGCTCCCCAGCGAGAGCGTCCGCGGATCCGACGCCGCGAACGGCTTGCCGGTGAAATACCGCGCCGCCGCTTCCAGATCGGCGTCGTCGAGCGCGCGCAGATACTCCGCCAGCAGGCGGACTTTGGCCGACGTCGCCGCCTCGCGCGCGATCGCATCGCAGGCGGCCGCGAAGCCCTGCATGCCGGGGAGCGCCGCCCCGGCCGCCGGGGTCATGCCGGGTTCTGCTTCTCGCCCGATCCGAAATGGTCGTGCATGAACTCGTCGCCGGTCTGGTCGTCCATATCGGTCTTCGCGCCGTCGTCGTGGTCGGCGTCGTCGCGCTCGGCCGGCGTGGCCGTGCTTTCCTCGGTCAGATCGTTCTCGAAGATCTCGCCATCGCGGTCCCGCGGCGGTTCGTGCATGGTGACGTCCTCCTCTTGATAGTACGTTCGTACCCGCTAGTGCGCGGGCGGCAACACCACGCGCAGCTCGGCGCCGCCCTGCGGCGATCGCTCGACCGTCACCCCGGCCGAGAGCGAGCCCACCAGGAACAACCCGCGCTTGCCTTCGTGCATCGGATCTTCGGGCAAGGTCGCGACGAACGTCGCCATACCCGGCCCGCTGTCGCGCACCACCAGCACGTGGTCGTCCCCCTCGTGCGAGATCGTCATATGCACCAGACCGGGCGCGTGCTCGACCGTGTTGGCCAGCAGTTCGCCGACGATCAGTTCGCTCTCGAAGGCCGCCTCTTCGCTGCCGTAGCTGCGCCGCAAGAACGCGCCCATCTCGCGCCGCGCCACGTGCACCGCCTTGGCGTCGCTCGCGTGGAAGCGCCACTGCTTGGTCGGGCCTTCCGCCTGCTCCGGGTCGACCACGTCCACCCGCGAGAACTGCAGCACCAGCAGCGCCGCGTCGTCCTGCGGCAAGTGTCCGTCCAGGATGGCGTCGTACACGACTTTCGCCGGGCGTGCCCAGCGCGTGCCGACCAGTTTCCCGACCGCCACGCGTAGCCGCGCTTCGCCGGCGACCGCATCGCGCGCGAACTCGGTCATCCCGTCGGTGTAGAGCGCCAGCACCATATCGGGTTCGATCTCGACCGTGCGCACCGGGAAGCCTGGCTGCGCGACCACGCCCAGCGGTGGCCCGCCCGTGCCCAGGTCGACGGCCGGTTCGCCCGCGCGGCGCGCCAGCACCGGCGGCGGATGGCCGGCTGACGCGTATCGCAGCGTCCGGCCATCGCGTTCGATGATGCCCACGATCGCGGTCACGTACGTGTCCGGCTCTTGTTCGCGCAGACCGCGATTGAGTTCGGCCAGGATCAGCGCCGGATCGTCGATCAGCCGCGAGAGATAGTAGACGCCTTGGCGCAGCTTGCCGACCGTGATCGACGCGCTCAACCCGTGTCCGCCCACGTCGCCGATCGAGAACACCAGCCGTCCGTCGGGCAGGTCGAACGCGTCGTACCAGTCGCCGCCGACGCGCGCGTCCTCTTCCGCCGACACGTACATCGCGTCCAGCCGCAGGTCCGGCTGCGACGGCAGCTCCGTCGGCAAGAACGCTTCTTGCAGCGCGTCGGCCACCCGTTTGGTCCGTTCCAATGCCGCCTTCTGCGGTTCGATGTCGACCACGCTGCCGTACCAGCTCACGATCGTGCCGTTGTCGTCGCGCACCGGGTCGACGTTGGCCAGATGCCAGCGGTATTGCCCGTCGTAGCGTTTGAGACGGAACTCGATCTCGATCGGCGCGCCGGTCGCCAGCGCCTTCGGCCACTCTTCCATCACGCGCAGCAGGTCCTCGGGATGGTGCGCGGTCTGCCAGCCCCAGCCGGCCGCCTCGTCGCGCGTCTGCCCGGTGTATTCGTACCAGCGCCGGTTGTACCAGTTGATCCAGCCGCTCGGCTCCGCGCGCAGCACGATCACCGGCACCGACTCTGCCAGGATCTCCAGCGACTGCACCAGTTCGCGCTTGGCGATCAAGTTGCTCAGATGCGTCGCGAACAGCTGGGTCAACGCGCGCTGGCGCGCCGTGAACGCCGTCGGCTCGCGGTTCCCGATCGCAAGCGCGCCGACGCAGACGCCATCCTTCATCATCGGGGCGGCATACAACGCCTGCACGCCGACGGCGCCCAACCGCGCCGCCAAGGCCGGGCCCATCGAGGCCGGGTCCTCGAAGCAGAGCGGTGTGCCCGCGTTCAACTCCGAGAGATGCTCGACTGGTTGGCGATGGCCGACCAGCCCGTTCACGTCGCCCGTCAATCCGGCGTGCCCGACGATCGTCCAGGTGCCGGCCTCCAACCGCGCGGTGTACGCGATCGGCATATGCGTCAGCTGCATCAGCCCGGTCAGCGCCGCTTCCGCGATCTCGTCGAGGCTAGAGGCCTTCCCCATCGCGATCCAACAGCGCGCGAGCGACTCCAGCTCGGCGATGGCTACGGGCGAATTCGGCACCGGCTACCGGCCGCGCGGAGGAGCGAGCGAAGAACGGCTAGACATCGGCCGGAATGTTCGGTCGCTCCGGTTCACCGCCTGCAGTTGCCCGCCGACCCGGCAAAGAACCCCGCTCGCATGTCGATCACCCGCATCCAGCCCGGCCCGCGCATGTCCAAAGCGGTCGTCCACGGCGGCCTCGTCTACACGTCCGGCCACGTCAACGCGACCGCGCCCGACGTCACCGGTCAGACCCTCCATATTCTTGAAGCTATCGACGCCCTGCTGCGCGACGCCGGCTCGGACAAGTCGCACCTGATCTCGGCCACCATCTGGCTCGCCGACATCGCCACCTTCGATCAGATGAACGCGGTCTGGGAGGCCTGGATCGACCCCGCCAATCCGCCCACCCGAGCGACCGTCCAAAGCATCCTCGCCAACCCCGCCTACAAAGTCGAGATCGCCGTGGTCGCCGCCGTCATCGCGTAGCACGAATGCCGTTCAGACAGCGGGGCGCAGACCCGCCGGCATCGGGAAAGAACGACGCGGCGAAGATCACGCCCCCGATAACGACGAACAGCAATCCGATCAGCACCGCGCTCCAAGGGACGAGCGGCCTACGCCGCCACCGCCCCCACGGCGTCCATATGCTGTTGGCATCGGACTCGCTCCAGGTCGCGATACGGCGTCGGAGGAGGACGATGATGATTCCGAGAGCGACGAACGCTAACGGTCCGAAGTCGGGATTACATCTCATGCCCGAGCACCGGCCGCGCGCTTCGAGTTCGTACTCCTAGCCGACGCGGTCCAACTCGCGCGGGAGGCGGAACACGATCGGCGGTTCGGGCTGGCCGAACTCTTCGACCGTCGTCACGCCGGTCAACTCGCCGATCCGCGCGACCACGCGCAGCACCAGCTGTTCGGGCGTCGACGCGCCGGCCGTCACGCCGATGGTCGCCGCATCCGCGAACCAGGCCCCATCGAGCATCGCCGGATCGTCCAGCAGATACGCCGGCGTGTCCTTATCCAGCGAGCAATCCATCAGCCGCACCGAGTTCGAGCTGTTGCTCGAGCCGACCACGATCACCACGTCGGCGTGTTCGGCCAGCGCGTGCACGGCGTTCTGCCGGTTCTGTGTGGCGTAGCAGATATCGCTGCGCTGCGGCTCGCGCATCGCCGGGAAGCGCCGCTTGAGCACCTCCACGATCGCGAGCGTGTCGTCCAGGCTGAGGGTGGTCTGCGTGATCAGCGCGACCCGCTCCGGATCCGGCGGCGCGACCGCTTCGGCATCCGCGATGCTCTCGACCAGCGCGATCCCGCCGTTGACCTGGCCGAGCGTGCCGGCCACTTCGTCGTGCCCGTCGTGCCCGATGAACAGCAAGAAGTAGCCTTCGCGATTGAAGCGCATCGCTTCGACGTGGACTTTCGAGACCAGCGGACAGGTCGCGTCGAGCACCCGCAGGTTGCGCTCCTTGGCGTGCTTCTGCACCGCCTTGGCCACGCCGTGCGCGCTGAACACCACCAGCGCCCCTTCGGGCACCTCATCGAGTTCTTCCACGAAGATGACGCCGCGCGCGCGCAGCTTCTCGACCACGTCGCGGTTGTGCACGATCTCTTTGCGCACGTACAGCGGCGTGTCGGGGTGGATCTCGAGGAGTTCCTCGATGATCCGTATCGCGCGCTCCACCCCGGCGCAAAAGCCGCGTGGATTCGCGAGAAGTATTCGGCGAGTCATCCCCGGGAACGTTCGCTCCCGGGGACGCCCTGCCCTTATTGGTCCGATTCCGCCTCGGAGGGGTCGTTGGAACCGGCCTCGTCCTTTTCGTCCTCGTCCTCGTCGCCTTCGGTGTCCACGTCGTCGAGCGGCAGTTCGTCGGGGAGCGTGTTATCGTCGGTCTGCGACATATGCGGGTTCCCTCTCAAAAGTGAGTGTTTGCGCTACGTCCATCATGCATACCACCGTTTAAGACCAGTTTAACCGCGGCGGAACGCGAGATTATCCGCCGAAACTCCGAACCGATGCTCGCCACCCTCGCCCTCGCGGCCGCCGTCACCTATCCCGGCCACGGCGTCCTGACCACCGGCGACCGCCCGATCGCTGCCTACCTGCGCACCGCGCCGGCGCGGCACGGCGCCACCCACCTCGACGTCTGGCAGACCGCCGACGGTCGGATCGTCACGGCCTACGACCTCACCATGACCAAACGGCTGCACGTCGTGGTCGTCTCCGACGACCTCCGCCGTTTCCGCCACATCCATCCGGTGCTCCACACCGACGGCCACTTCACCATCGACGCGAACCTGCGCGCGGGCACGCCCTACCACATCTACATCGACGGCGATCCGCACGCCCTCGGTCGCCAGGTCTTCCGCTTCGACCTCCCGGCCGCACCGCGCGCGATCGCACGCGCGATCTATCCGACCGGCGGCATCGCGCACGCCGGCCCCTACACCGTCCGCCTCGACGGCACCACCCTCGACGCCGGCCAAATCGCCACGCTGCGGATCGCCATCAGCGCGCACGGCCACCCCGCGACCGATCTGCATCCCTATCTGGGCGCGATGGCCCACGGCGTCTTCATCGGCACCAGCGACCTCGCGTACATGCACGGCCACGGCATGAGCGCCGACATGGCAGCGATGGCGTCGAACGACTGCGGCGACGCCATGATGCTCGCCGCCCCGCCGCTCGCCCCGAACGCGCGCGTCCCGGCCGCCTTCGCGATGCAAGTCCTCGCACCGCGTCCGCAAGCCTACGACTTCTGGCTCCAGTTCGTCGGCGGGACGACCCTCTACACCGTCCCGTTCACCTTGCGCGCCTCCTAGCGCTCAAGCGCTCTCGCGCGCCGTCCCCATATCGTCGGCGCCCTGCAGATCGTCCACGCCTTCGACATCGCCTTCCGAGTCGACATCCTTATCCAGGTTGCCGTTATCCACATCGCCCGCGCCGACATCATCCGCGCCCGCCGGCTCCTTGCCAAGATCCCGGTTCAGCTCGTTCTCATCCCGTCGTTCCACGTTCGTCTCCTCGCATACCGAATATATCAGGCTCCTACTATCCCCACTTGGACGCGAGCGCTAACCCGCCTCGGATGAGTGCGCTACGCGCACTCTTCGTTTTATATGTCATCTTATATGTCATCGTGAGGAGCAGCCACCGTGCCATCTTATGTGTCATCGTGAGGAGCAGCTACCGCGTCATCTTATGTGTCATCGTGAGGAGCAGCTACCGTGTCATCCTGAGGAGCGAGCGCAGCGAGCGTCTCGAAGGACGCCCCCGCCCCGGTCATCCCAAGCGTAGCGCCCTTGTCATCCCGAGCGTAGCGCGAAGCGCGTAGTCGAGGGACGAGCGACGAGGGACGAAGAACGAGGGACCCCCACCAACCCCACCCGAAGACGCAAGCATGAGATCCGTCGCCCTCGCGCTCGCCGCCGCGCTGCTCCTCACCGGCGCCGCACCCGCGCACGTCTCCGTGCTCTACGCGGGCTCGCTGGTCACGCCGATGGAAGGCGCCGTCAAGTCCGCGCTCGCCACCCGCGGCATCGCCTTCGACGGCGAAGGCGGCGGCAGCAAGAAGCTCGCCAACTACATCCGCGACGGCGTCCGTTCGCCCGACGTCTTCATCAGCGTCGATTCCAAGCTCGTCGCGGGCCTCGGCACGCGGGTCCTGCGCGCCACCACCTTCGCCACCACCACGCTCGGCGTCGGCTGGTCGGACGCGTCACACTTCGCCGACGCGCTCAAACACGCCGACGGTCCGCATCTCCGCTACGTCCTCTCGCTCCCCGGCTTCAGGCTCGGCCGCACCGATCCGCAGCTCGACCCGAAGGGCGTCTACACCGTCGAAGCCCTCGCCGAGATGGGCGCGGCGCCATTGCTCGCTCCTCGCGCGAACGCGGCGCAGGCCTACCCCGAGGAAGATCTGCTCGCGCGCGTCGACACCGGCGAGATCGACGCCGGCGTCTTCTACCGGACCGAAGCGGTCGCGCGCGGCCTCCACTTCCTCGCCTTTCCGGGCAAAGCCGCGATGAGCGATCGCATCGGCTACACCCTGGCCGTCATGCGCGGCGCTCCGCACCCCGCCCAAGCCGCCGCCTTCGAGCGTTTCATCCTGACCGGCCCCGGCCGCGCCCTCCTCACCAAAGCCGGCCTCCACTACCGCTAGCCGCAAGCAGGCGAATCCACGCTGTAAGCGTAGGAGTGACCCATGCGCAACTTGACGAGGCGGGATGTTCTCATTGGCGGCGCCGCCGCCGCCGCGACCGCAGCGGTTCTCTCCACCGAAGGCTGTAACGGATCCGGCGTCGCCGGCGCCAACCCCGGGATCCCGGGCGTGCTCGATTCGTACACCCTGACCACGGTCTACAGCGACCACACCTTCAACGGCACGACCATGCATCTGCGCACGTACAACGGCCAGATCCCCGGTCCGACGCTCTACGCGGCCCCCGGCCAGCCGTTCAACGTCACCGTCGTCAACAATTTCCCGCCGGATCCGGCCGCGGTCGCCGTCCCGCCGGTCGACCCGATGAACAACCCGCACAAGTTCAACACCACCAACCTGCACGTCCATGGCGTCCAGGTCGTGCCGCACATCTTCGAACCGGTCGGCACCACCGATCCGGCCGCCATGATGGTCGCGATCGCGCCCGGCACCTCGAAGACCTACAACTTCACCGTGCCGGCCGACCACCCGCCGGGACTGTACTGGTACCACCCGCACCATCACGGCTCGACCGACGTCGAGGTCAGCGGCGGCATGGCCGGCCTGATCATCGTCGGCGGCAACATCGACCAGGTCCCCGAGATCGCGGCCGCGCGCGACATCCCGATCGCCATCCAGTCGATCTCGGTCAACGCCGACGCGACCAACCCGGCCATCCAGGATCTCGAGTACCTCGCCTACCAGCCGCCCGCATCGGGCGGCTACAAGCCGCGTTCGAAGTACGAGTACTTCCTCACCAACGGCTCGCTGATCAACCTGATGACCTTCACCGGCCAGGGCGTCCCGACGTTCACCTCGACCCCCTTCGCGCCGCCGTCGATCACCATGTCGCCCGGCGAGGTCGTGCGCTTGCGCATCCTCAACGGCACCAACGAGAACAATCTGCCGCTCGTGCTGCCCGGCTTCGAGGTCTACATGATCGGCCGCGACGGCGTGAACTTCCAGCAGCCGCTGCTGCTCGATCAGTCCAACCCGGCCAACAACTTCTTCCTCACCAACGCCGGCCGCGCCGAACTGTTGGTCCGCGCGCCCGCAGCCGCCGGCACCTACACCCTCTCCGGTCTCGCGATCAACGACCCGGGCGCCCACCCCTGGCCCAAGTTCGATCTGTTGAAGATCACCGTCGCCGGCAGCGCGGTCAGCATGGCTATCCCGACCACGCTCCCGACGCCCTCGCGCGAATACCCGCTCATCTCGGCCGGCGAGATCGTCGGGAACCGCACAGTCGTCTTCGACTCCGCGCCTTCGACCACGATCCTTCCGGGCACGGTGATGCTCGTCAACGGCGTCGCCTACAACGAGATGTCGGTTCCCGCCCAGTACAACGGCATGGCGACCGGCACGTCCGAGCAGTGGACGATCTCGAACAACATGCCCGAAGGCCATCCGTTCCATCTGCACACCAACTCGTTCGAAGTCATCAGCTCGACCGTCGGCGGCGTCACCACCACCCTCTCCCCGCCGCAGATCGCCGACACCGTCTGGATCCCCGGCAACGGCAGCGTCGTCGTCCGCGTCCGCTACAAGACCTGGAAGGGCAAAGACGTCTTCCACTGCCACAAACTCACCCACGAAGACCAAGGCATGATGGCCAACACCATGCTCACCTAAATGTCATCCTGAGGAGCGAGCGCAGCGAGCGTCTCGAAGGACCGTCATCAAGAAGAGTGCACCAACGTGCACTCTTCTTTCGATCTCATCGCAAGCGTAGCGCCCCTTGTCATCCCGAGCGTAGCGAAGCGAAGTCGAGGGACTGCCACCCAGAAGAACGCGCCAACACGCACTCTTCTTCGTTTGTCATCCCGAGCGTAGCGCGAAGCGCGTAGTCGAGGGACGGCCACCCCCACCGCGAACGCCGCCCCCCATGGACGGTCTCGCCTACGTTCGCAGCCTCGACCCCGCCATGCCGATGCCGATGGCGCGGCACTTCGGCTTCCGCATCACCTCGGTCGAGAGCGGCCTCGTCATCGCCACCGCAACGCCCTCGTCCGAGCACGAGAACCCGTTCGCGGTCGCCCAAGGCGGCTTCGCCGGCACCGTCCTCGACATCGCCCTCGGCCTGGTCTCGATCTCGGTCCTCACCGGCGACGCGACCTCGGTCGCCACCACCGATCTCTCCGTGCGCTATTTCCGCCCGATCCTGGCCTCCACCGGAACCCTCGACATCCGCGCCACCATCGTGCACCTCGGCCGCACCACCGTCGTCGCCGAGGCCACCCTCACCGGCGCCGGCGCCAAACGCTACGCCACCGCCCAATCCAACAGCCTCATCCTGCGTACCCCATCATCCCGAGCGTAACGCCCTCCCATGTCATCCCGAGCGTAGCGCAAAGCGCGTAGTCGAGGGACGGCTTCCCGGCCCTTGCGGCGCCGACCAACTAGTTGTATACTACAACTGTTGTGACAAACAACCAATCGGCAGTCGAGGTCGACCCCGGCGTCGCCTTCGAAGAATCGATGATCGGCCTTATCCGCTCTCTCGGGCTCCACAAACCGGGCACGACGCCTTGCGGACAGCCTATTTCCGTGGCGGAGGCGCACGCCGTCCTCGATATCTCGCGCGAACCTGGCATCACGCAAAGCGGCCTCGCGCTGCGGTTGGGTCTCGACAAGAGCACCGTCAGCCGGTTGGTCGTCCTCCTCGAGCGCCGAGGATGGATCGAGCGCGCGCGGTCGTCATCCGACGCTCGCTCGATCAACCTGCGCTTGACCGCGGCCGGCCGCCGAGCGAACGCGAACCTGGCGGCGGCGCGTCGCGCGAAGTTCGAACGCATCTTACGCGCCATCCCGCCCACCCGCCGAGGTCACATCACCGAGGCTCTCTCAACGCTCCTGGAGGCGATCTATGATAGTTAGCTGTGCTCTCGCAATGGTGTTCTCGCTCCTCGCGCCGCCGGGCGCATCGGCGACGCAACGACAGGTCCAGGTGCGCAGCGCGAGCATGCACGTCATGCCCTTCTCACTCGACACCAGCATCCATATGTTCGAGCCGACGGCGCAGGGCGGGGTCATGACCGTCGTCACCCACAAGAACGACCCGCAGCAGATCGCGCTGATCCGGTCCCACCTGCGAAAAGAGGCGCTGGCCTTCGCGCGCGGCGACTACGGCGACCCGGCCGCCATCCACGGTACATCGATGCCCGGTCTCGCGCAGCTGCGCGCAGGCTTCGCCGATGTCGCGGTGCGCTATGCCGCCGATGTCGACGGCGCCCAGATCTCGTTCGTCACCACGAGCCCCGCGCTCGTCGCCGCACTGCACCGCTGGTTCGCGGCCCAAGTCTCCGACCACGGTCACGACGCGATGCTGATGTGACCGCCGAAGCGTAGTCGAGGGACGAGGGACCGCCGCTATCCCTTGCCCAGCGCCTTCCCGGCGCGCACCGCGATCGAGCGCGCCAGCTCCGCGCCGGTCAGCGCCGCCGCGCACGAGTAGTACAGCCACACCAGCAGCACCACCACCGACCCCGCCTGCCCGTAGGCGCTCGCGAAGTTGACGTAGTGCAGGTAGAGCGCGAAGCCGATCTGCCCGATCGCCACCAGCAGCGTCGTCACCAGCGCCGCCATCGCGACGTGCGGCCAATCCGGCCGGCGCTGCGGCACCGTCCGATAGACCGCCGCGAAGAACGCGAAGACGCAGGCCAACGCGCCCAGGATCGCGAGCGCGTGCGCCGGCGCGCCTGTCAGGACGTGCATGCGCGAGAGCGCCGTATCGGCCGCGGCCAGCACCAGAAAGCCCGCGATGATCACCACCAGCGCGAGCCCCGCGATCAAACGCTGCCGGATCGCCGCCCCGATGCCGCCGCCCGTGCGCTGCGGCTCGTCCCAGATCGCATCCATCGCGGCCTCGAGCTGCAGCACGATCGCGGTCCCGCCCGCCAGCGCCAGCACGAACCCGATCGCGATCGCCATCCAGCCCGAGTGGCGGTTGGTCGCATCCACCAGATGCAGTGCCTGATGGGCAGCGCCCGGCCCGGCCACGTCGGCGATCCGCGCGTACAACTCGCCTCGGGCCGAGTCCGCGCCGAGGAAGGTCGCAGCCACCGCGGTGAGCACCAGCAGGATCGGCGCCATCGAGAACAGCGCCGCATACGCCAGCGCCGAGGCCCGCTGCAAGATGCTATGCCGCGTCCAGCCCTTCCAAAACGCGCCCGCGACCGATTTGATCGTATCCATCCGCTAGCACCTACCCATCGATGCTTGACTCGCACCTCCCCACGTGATAAGGTACGCGAAATGTCCGGTTTGAATCAGCGAATGACCGTCCCGAGCTGTATGTGTATTCATACGGCGCGCGCGGCTGTTTCCTAGACGATTCGAACCCACCACTCGAAATCGAACCCGGAACGCCCCGCCGCACCAACGGCGAGGGCGTTTCTCTTTTCCTCGCTTTCCCATCGCATAAGGAGGCACGAGGAGTGCAATCGACCGTAGGCATCGCCCTGCTCGGTTGCGGGACGGTCGGCGGCGGACTCGCCGAACGTATCCTGCACGAGCGCGAAGCCATCAAACGACGCAGCGGCGTCGACTACGCCCTGCGCGGCATCGCCATCCGCGATCCGCACAAGCCCCGGCCGCACGGCATCCCGGGCGACCTGTTCACGCGCGACGCCGTCGCCCTGATCGACGATCCGGGCGTCGACCTGGTCGTCGAGTGCATCGGCGGCACCGAGTTCGCCGCCGAGATCGTCGAGCGCGCGCTGGACCGCGGCCGCCACGTCGTCACCGCCAACAAGGACCTGATCGCCACCCAGGGCCCGCGCCTGCGCGCGCTCGCCGCCCGGCGCGGCGTCAGCCTGCGCTACGAGGCCGCCGTCGCCGGCGCCGTCCCGATCGTGCGCGCCCTCGAAGAGTCGCTCGCGAACGAATCCGTCACCGCCGTCACCGGCATCGTCAACGGCACCTGCAACGCCATCCTCGGCGCGATCGAACGCGGCTCGTCCTACGAAGCCGCGCTCGCCGACGCGCAAGCGCGCGGCTTCGCCGAAGCCGATCCGAGCAGCGACGTGCACGGCATCGACGCCGCCCACAAACTGGCGGTGCTGGTGCAGATCGCGTTCGGCCTGGCGGTCATCTCGCCGCGCATCCGCCGCCGCGGCATCGACGGCGTCAGCGCCGCCGACGTGACCGCCGCCTCCCGCACCGGTCACCGCATCAAACTGCTCGCGCACGCCGTCCGCCGTCGCGGCGGCTGCGACGCCGAGGTCGCGCCGGTCTGGGTCCGCGACGACAGCCCGTTCGCCCGCATCTCCGGCCCGAACAACGCCATCCGCGTGATCGCGCGCGACGCCGGCGAACTCTTCTTCTCCGGCCCCGGCGCCGGCCGCAACCCGAGCGCCTCGGCCGTACTCGCCGACGTCGTCGCCGCCTTGCGCGGCATCGGCGAACGCCACGATCACGCCGCCCGAACGCGCCTGCACGGCACGCCCGAGCCCGCCATCGACGTCGCGCCCGCCTACGCAAACGCCGAACGCGTCGCACGCTTCGCCACCCTCTACGAAGCGATCGCCGCCGAACGCATCCTCCGCCTCCACGACATCCCCCACGACGCCAAAGCCACCCTCGCCGGCACCCCCATCGTCCGCTTCACCCCAACCCCTCATCCCGAGCGCAACCACCACACTAACGAGCGCAGCAACAACAGTAACGAGCGCAGCCACCATAACAACGAGCGCAGCCACCATAACAACGAGCGCAGCCACCATAACAACGAGCGCAGCCCCCATGACAGCGAGCGCAGCCCCCATGACAGCGAGCGCAGCCCCCATGACAGCGAGCGCAGCACTTGTCATCCCGAGCGTAGCGAAGCGGAGTCGAGGGACCGCCGCTCGGCCGACGCCATCCTCGCTACGCTCTCGGCAGCCGGCCTCGTCCCAGCATCGGTGTACCCCGTCTGGAGCGACACCATCCCGGTCGCGCGCCACGTGCTCGCACGAGCAATGGTGTAAGTGAGCGAACCTAGGGAACAGACCGTCGCCATCGGCGACCTCGAGCTCGATCGCGGCGGCGTCCTCCCCGCGGTCGATCAGCGCGTGGCCATCTACGGCGAGCCGGGCGACGGGCGCAAGATCGCGCTCGTTCCGCACGCGCTCACCGGGTCGGCGCGCGTCGCGGACTGGTGGGGCGACCTTCTGGTCGAGGGCGCCCCACTGGATCCCCGCGAGTGGACCGTCGTCGGCATCAACGCCGTCGGCAGCTGCTATGGTTCGACCGGCCCGAAGGCCGGCGAAGCCTTCCCGATCGTGACCGTCGCAGACATCGTGCGCGCGCAGCGCCGCGCCCTCGACGCGATCGGCATCCCCACGCTCGACCTCGTCATCGGCGCCTCGCTCGGCGGCATGCAGGCGCTGCAGTGGGCGCTCGACGCACCCGAACGCGTCGCCCGCGCCGTCATCATCGGCGCGCACGACCACCAGACCGCCATGGGCATCGCGTTCAACAGCGTCCAGCGCGACGCGATCGCGCTCGACGCGCGCGGCGGCTTGCGCATCGCCCGCAAACTCGCGATGCTCACCTACAAGAGCGAAGCGCTCTTCCGCGCCCGCCACGACCGCAAGCCCGATCGTCTCGGCCGCCCGATCTACGACGTCGAAGGCTACCTCGAACGCCAAGCCGACCTCTTCGAAGCCCGCATGGATCCGGCCGCCTACGTCGCGCTCACCCACGCGATGGATTCCCAAGACGTCCGCGATCACGCATCCACCGATGCGTCGCCCGAACTGCTCTTCATCGGCATCACCAGCGACTGGCTCTTCCACCCCGCCGACATCCGCGCCGCCGCCGCCCGCCTCGCCGCCCGCGGCTTCAACGCCACCTACAAAGAACTCACCAGCGACCACGGCCACGACGCATTCCTAGCCGAGCCCAAAGCCCTCGCCGACCTCCTGCGCTAGACCTGCGACACCTTATCATAAGGAGCGCAGCTCCGCCTCGCGTCATTAGAAGCGCAGCTCCGCCTCTCGTCATAAAGAGCGCAGCTCCGCCTCTCGTCATAAGGAGCGCAGCTCCGCCTCTCGTCATAAAGAGCGCAGCTCCGCCTCTCGTCATAAAGAGCGCAGCCCCGCCTCTCGTCATAAAGAGCGCGGCTCCGCCTCTCGTCATAAAGAGCGCAGCGCCCCACTTGTCATCCCGAGCGTAGCGCGAAGCGCGTAGTCGAGGGACCGCCGCCCGCACAGCCGCCGCCCGTAGGTCCTTCGGCCCTCAAGGCGAACCCCGCCCTCACGAGCCGGGGTCCTTTCACGCCCCGGCTATCATTTTTTGCGGTCGTCAGCGATCGCGCTTCTTGAAAGGCTCAGCATGTCACGCTCCAGCATAGCCCTCGCGATGGGCGTCGCGTTTCTCCTCGGCGCGACCGCCTGCTCCGGCGGCGACAAGGGTCCGTTGGCCGTCGCCAGCGTGCAGCTCTCGAAGGACGACGGCCAAGGCAACGCCGGCGACGCGGTCACCGGGTTCCACCCGGCCGACGGCGCGATCCATTGCGAAGCGACCCTCAACAAGGTCGAGAGCGGCGCCAAGGTCGGCATCGCGCTGGTCGCGGTCGACGCGGGCGGCGCCAAGAACGCGCCGATCACCTCGACCGTGCTCACCACCAACGCCATCACCAACACCGCCGATGGCAAGTTCACGCTCCCGCGCCCGTGGCCGGCCGGCACCTATCGCTGCGACGTCACGCTCAACGGCGCCGCCGCCAAGTCCGTCGACTTCGCGGTCACGCCCGCCTAAGCACGTTCCCGTCGCGCTAGCGTGAGGTCCGCCTCACGCTAGCGAGCGACAGGGGGCTCCCCTGCCCGGGCCTAAGCCTCGCAGATGAGGCTTCTCGCCATCGCCGTCATCGCGCTGCTCGCCGCCGCACCGGCACGCGCCGCCCTCGCTCCCGCACAGGTCGCGGCCCTCAAAGCCGCCGCCGCCACCTCGATCGTCGAGCGTCACGTCCCGTCGGTCGTCATCGAAGTCGATCGCAACGGAACGCGCGAGTTCGCCGGCGCCTGGGGCATGCGCGATCTCGCCGACCGGCTCCCCGCCGACATCGACACGCGCTACGAATACGGATCGCTCACCAAGCAGTTCACCGCCGCCGCCATCCTGCTGCTCGCACAGGACGGCAAGCTCTCCCTGCGCGACGATATCGGGACGTACTTCCCGGCCTTCGCCGGTCGCGGCATCACCATCGCGAACCTGCTGATCCACGATTCCGGCATCCCCGACTTCCTGACCGCCGATCCGGACTTCGGTCCCAACGTCGCGCCGTTGCCGTTCGCCGGGCCCGACGTCGGCATCGCCTGGGCCGCGAAACAGCCGCTCGATTTTCCCGTCGGCACCAAAGCGCAGTACAGCAACACCGGCTACGCCATGCTCGCGCGCATCGTCGAGAAGGCCGGCGGGAAGCCGTTCGAAGCATTCCTGCACGATCGCGTCCTCGCGCCCGCGGGGATGCGCACCGCGCAGGGCTATCGCATGTTCGCGATCGTCCCCGACATGGCGCGCGGCTACATCGAGTGGACGAGCGACCTGGCCGCGCTCGATCCGGCCGGCGCGCAAGGCGGCGTCGTCGGATCGCTCGCCAACGCGCTGCCGTGGAACCTGCGCGACGCCGACGGCGCCGGCTATCTGGTCGGCGACGCCGCCGACCTGCAGGCCTGGGACGACGCGCTGCTCGCCGGAAAACTGCTCCACGGCAAATGGCGCGACACCTACTTCAGCAAAGGCGCCCTCGAAGACGGTTCGCCCGCCTATGCCGGACCCGAGAACCCGGGCAAGGTCCGCGCCGCCTACTGCTACGGCGGATTCGGCACCTGGACCGATCGCGGCTACACCGTCTACGGCGCCAACGGCGGGACGTTCGGCTTCTCCACCTATACGGCCACCGTGCCCGCGCTGCACCTGGCCGTGACCACGCTGACCAACCTCGGCCAGACCACCAACGCGTCCCTGACCGTGCCCGTGATGGACGCCCTGCTCAAGTAAACCGGCCGCCTCAGGTGCGAAACCGCCGGAGTCCGGGAATAGAGAGCCCCATGCGTAAAATCGTCTTGATCGCCAAGCTGAGTTCGAATAAGGGCCCGGAGGCATTCGCCGAGGTCACCCGCGCGCTCACCGCGCAAGGCGTCGAGATCGTCGAAGCGCACCAGGTGGAGACGCGGAAGGAACTGCGCCGTCGGGTCAAACGCGCCGTCAAGTCGGGCCACAAGCTGATCGCGGTGGCCGGCGGCGACGGCAGCCAGGCCGCGGCCGTCGACGCGATGGCCTACTCCAAGGCGGTCCTGGCGGTCATCCCGTCGGGCACCGGCAACAGTTTCGCGCAATCGATCGGCATGACGCCGACCATCGAGTCCGCCATCGAGACGATCCTGCACGGCGAGGAGCGGCGCATCGACCTGGGCCGCGTCAACGACACCTACTTCGCGAACTTCGCGACCGTCGGGCTTTCCGCAGAGATCGGCCTCGAGACGCCAAAACTGCTCAAGAAGATCACCGGCGGCATCGCCTACGGCCTCTCCGCGGTCGTCCCCGTCCTGCGCAAGAAGCCGTTCAAAGCGACCATCTCCTGGGAGAAGAACGAACTCAAGGTCGACACCTTCCAGATGATCGTCGCCAGCGGTCGCTACTTCGGCAACACGCCGATCCTCCCCGACGCCGGCGTCACGTCCGGCCGCCTCGCCTTCTTCACCACCGCCGGGACCAATCGGCTCGACGTGATGCGCATGTACCTCGCGTTCCTCAAGGGCACGCAGACCGAACTCCCCGACGCGCATTACTTCCAGACCAAGAAGCTCACCGTCAAGACCAAAGGCAAACAGCTGATCGCGATCGACGGCAGCGCATACGGCTACACGCCCGCGACCTTCAGCGTGCAGCCCAAGGCGCTGCGCGTCCTGATGCCGCCCGCCGCCGCCGAGGCCGCCCCTTGATGTCGCTCGAGGAGCGCCTGTGGGCGCTCGCACTCGTCTTCACGGCGGCGTTCGTGGTGCTCGGCGTGTTGGTCGCCTCCACCCACGCGCTCGCCCGGCTCGATCTCGCCGCCACGATCTTCCGCGGCCAGGCCACCGCGACCGCCGCGCTCTTCACCCTCACCGGGCGCGCGATCCCGCTGGTGGCGATCGGCGTGCTCTCCCTGCTCGTGTTCTACGCGTTCAAGAAGCCGCTCTGGGTCCCGCTCGCGATCCTCGCATCGCAGCTCATCTCGCAGGGCGCCGTCGAACTGGTCAAGACCGTCTTCTCGCGCGCCCGCCCCGACGATTGGCTCATCCGCCACGACCTCGGCTTCTCGTTCCCGAGCGGCCACGCGACCACCGCCATCGTCTTCTTCGGCACCTGGCTGCTCCTCGTCATGGTCTTGCCGATCGACCGTCCGATCAAGTTCGCGATCGCCGCCCTTCTGCTCGTCTGGATCGTCGGCATCGACTGGTCGCGCATGGCGCTCGGCGCGCACTACCTCAGCGACGTCCTCGGCGGCACCCTCTTCGGCTGCGCCTGGACCTGCGCACTCCTAGCCCTCCTCATCCGCCTCCGAGTCCCCATCCCCTGGATCCAAACATAGATCCCATCCCCCTGTCATCCCGAGCGCAGCCCCCCTGTCATCCCGAGCGTAGCAAAGCGAAGTCGAGGGACCGCCACCCCCCTGTCATCCCGAGCGCAGCCCCCCTGTCATCCCGAGCGTAGCAAAGCGAAGTCGAGGGACCGCCGCCCCCTCTGTCATCCCGACCGTCGGGAGCGAAGCGACCTACCTCTCTCTGTCATCCCGAGCGTCGGGAGCGAAGCGACCAGAGTCGAGAGACGACGGACCGCCGCTCATCTACGTATAGAGATCCCGCCGCGTCGCCGGCACGTCCACCGATCCGTCCGCACGCGGCTTGCCCAGCAGCGATTGGAACAACCCCAACCGTCCGATCCGAAAGCCCTGCGCGCTCCCGGCCATGTACAGCCGCCACACGCGGTACGTCTGCTCGCTCGTCGCCGCCACCACCGCGTCGCGCTGCGCCTCGATATTGCGCACCCAGCAGCGCAGCGTGCGCATGTAGTGCTCGCGCAGATTCTCGACGTCGCGCACGTCGAACCCGGCCTTCTCGGCCGCCGCCAGCGTCACCGAGACCGGCGCCAATTCACCGTCCGGGAACACGAACCGGTCGATGAACCCGCCGATCCGCCCGCCGTTCGAGCCGCGCGACGTATCCGCGATCGCGTGGTTGAGGAACAACCCGCCCGGCGCCAACAGCCCGAACGCTTTCGCGAAATACGCGCCGTAGTGCCGCAACCCGACGTGCTCGAACATCCCGATGCTCGCTATCGCATCGAACGTCTCGCCCGTCAGGTCGCGATAATCGCGCAGCTCGACTCGCGCCAGATCCTCCAGCCCCGCGGCCGCGATCCGCCGCTGCGCTTCGGCATGCTGCTCGACGCTAAGCGTCACCCCCAGCGCCCGCACCCCGCGCCGCGCAGCCGCCAGCACCAGCCCGCCCCAACCGCAACCGATATCCAACAGCCGGTCTCCCGGCCGAACCCGCAGCTTGCGCAGGATGTAGTCCAGCTTCGCCGCCTGCGCGCCGTCCAGCGTCGTCACCCCGTCGTCGAAATACGCGCACGAGTACAGCATCTCCGAGCCGAGAAACGCGCGATAGAATTCCACCGGCTGATCGTAATGGAACCCGATCGCCGCCCGGTCGCGCGCGAGCGAGTGCGTCCGCCCGCGCAGCCGCGCCTCGCGCAGTTCCGGCAGCCGTTCCTTCGGAAGTTTCGAGAGCAGCGCCAGCAGGCGCAGATACTGCGCCGGCGTCGACGCCGTCGTCGCCGCGTAGAACGCATCCACCGCCGCCTCGACGTCGCCTTCACAGGTCAGCGCCCCGGCCGCGAACGCCCGGCCCGCATTGAGATCCGGCGGCGGCCGGAACGCCGTCCGCAACGCCCCCGGCGAGTTCAAACACAGCGTGAACGGAGCGCCCGCCGGATCGCCCAGCGTCGTGCCGTCCCACAGCCGCAACGAAAAGCGACGCTCGAACCCATCGCCGAACAACAGCCGGATGGCTGCGACGGCGATGGCCCGAGCGTCGCTGTTCACGACCTCAGTATACCAAGGTCTACCGCAACGGTGAAGCCGAGATGACCGTCTGAGTGTTGAGCGCGCGCGTCACGTCGGCTTCGAGCGCCGCCAGATGGGCCCGCGTCTGCAGGTCCGACTGGCGCCCGAGCCCGCCCGCGATGGCCGCGCGGAGCGCGACCAGCTCGTAGCGGGCCAGCGCCTGGGCGTCGGGCGGCGTGCCGGCGCGCGGCGTCACCGCCGTGCGCGAGAGCAGGGCGGCGTAGCTGCGCTGCAGGTTGCGCTGCACCAGCGGGATGGCCGCACCGCTGCCGACGTTCGAGAAGACCGCCGACTGCATCCAGGTGAACAGGTCGTCCAGACCCATCGTCTGGCCGCCCGGGTATTTCATCGCCATATCGTCCAGACGCGCGAGCGTCGTCGGGTTGAACAAGCGATTGATCGTCGACATCTGATAGGCCAGCGCCAGGTTCTCCACCGGGACGTCGTGCCGCGTGTCGCCCGCGCCCAGCCAGTCGTCCCCGCGGTACTGCTGCACCAGCTGGCGCAGCAGGGTCGGCGAGAAGTTCCAGGCGTTGGGCGAGAACAGGCGGTCGCGGAGCACCGCGAACGCGCGCTTCTCGGTGGCCATCGGGATGGCCGTCAGCGGCAGCTGCGCGTGCGGATCGCCGCGCAGCGCGCGCGAGACGTACTCGCCGCCCATGTAGCGCCCGACGATCTGGGTGCAGCGTCCGTACTGGCCGGTCAGCCGGCCGAACGCGGCGCGAAGGTCGTCGAACGAGTTCTCGCGATGCGGGAACCGGCTATCGACCTGCTTGATCAGGTCGTGGGCCATGGTCATCTGGGTCTGACACCATCCGATGTTGTCGTTGGTCAGGTCCCACTGCTGGTTGCGTGGGTCGATGCCCTCGCCCGTCGTCCACGAGACGTCTTCGTCCGACGACCAGCGGTAGCGCGGATCGCTCCACACCGAGGCCCAATGGCGCAGGGTCGGCAGCTCGGCCTGCGGCGTCGCCGCGCCGGCCACCGGCGCGTAGCCCCAATGGATGACGTAGTAGTCGTACGGCCCCAGGACCGTCTGGAACAGATCGCCTTGCGGCGTGCCCTTCGGCCACAGGTTGGTCGGCGCGTACTCCATCACCGACGACGCCACGCCGTTCTGCCCGGTGAACGTCTTGCTCTGCAGGTCGCGCGCGGTGTAGGCCTCGGAGCCGATGAAGTTGTGGCGCAGACCGAAGTCGTGGCCGGACTCGTGCAGCACGATCGACTTGAGGAAGTCGTACGAGTACTTCGACGGCACGTAGTAGCCGTCGCCGTACATCTGCAGCGCGGTCTGCCCGTAGCCGTAGCTCAGGCGCGCGTTGTCCAGGAAGTTGCCGACGTCGTAGCCGCCGTTCTTGCGGGCGCCGGCCGCGCGCGGCTGCTCCGGCTGGATCTGCGAGGGGTACTCGAAGTTGCCGCCGCGCATCAGATCCGAGTCGATCACCACGCCCGACTTGATCATCTCGCCGTTGTACGGGTTGTAGAGCAGCTGCGCTTCGGCGAATCCGCCCTGCGTCTCGGCCAGCCAGCGCACCACGTTGTAGCGGATGTCGTCCGCGTCGAACTCGGCGTCGTCGCCCTGCTGCTTCACCTGCACCGCGCCGCTGATGCCGATCTTCTCGAACGCCTTGTTCCATTCGAGCAACGCGTCGCGGACGGCCGCGCGGTAGCGCAGCGGGATGGTATTGCTCAGGTAGTAGACCACCGGCTTCTTGGCCGGCGAGATCCGCTGGCTCGGATCGCTCTTCTGCATGTTGAAGCGGATGATGTAGTTGAGGTCTTTGCTCGGCGACGTGTCGTTGGTGAAGTCCGCGTGGGAGTTCACGAAGTAGCCGACCCGGTCGTCGTACAGCCGCGGCATGTAGCCGTCGTCCTCGGGCAGCGCCGCGATGTTGTACTGCATCTTGATCTGGACGTTGCGCGTGTCCGGGAAGGTCGAGAGGGCCGGGCTGCCGGTCTGCCGCGAACTCGAGAACAACTGCTCGACGTTGAGGATGATGTTCTGCGGGAACGCCTTCGTCTCGGCGAAGTACGACGAGCGCGTGTCGATCCGGAACGAGCCGTACGGGTTGCTGTCGGCGCCGTTGAGGTCGTTGAGCAGGCTGCCGACGTCGGTCACGTCGTCCAAGAAGTCCGACGCGTCGAATACGACCGCGCCGGTCTCCTTGTTCTCGGTCAGGATCTTGGCGATGCCGACCACGCTCGGCGAGGTGCCGGCCGCGACCGCGCGCGCTTCGGGCGTTCCCGGCTTCGCGTAGTAGCGCGTGCTCGGGAACAGGATGGCGACCTTATCGTCCTGGCGCACGAACCGGATGATCCGGACCGGCTGCAGGTCGGTGATGCCCGAGAACAGCCCGAGCCCGACGCCGTTGATCGGCGTGCCGAGTTCGATGTAGTCCTTATCGAACTGGTCCTTCTGCAATTCCAGCGCGACGTTGCCGCCGATCCGCCAGATCGTGAACAGTCCGCGCTGCGGCTTGGCCGTCGCCGTGAACTTGTCGTAGTCGCTGGGCACGTGGGGCGCCGTGGTCACCACCACGGGCTGGGTCGCAGCCGCGCGGGCGAGCGACGGGGATGCGAGCGCGAGCACGCCGCATAGGACGAACCGAAGGAGTTTCAAGAAAACGCCACCTCAGGGAGTGTGAGATAGCGTCGGATATTCAATACCGGCCGAGCAACTGCATCTTTCCGCCGAAATGCCGTTCGAGTGCCGTCAGCGTGGCACCGTCCGCGTCCTCGAACTCCAGGTAGAACCGGTAATGGAAGGCCCGCCCCCGCGCCGGCCGGGCGACCAGCGACCGCAGGTTCGACCCCCGCCCCGCCAACACGCCCAACGCCGCCGACAAACTCCCCGCCTCATGCGCCAGATCCAAAGCCACGCACACCCGTCCGCCGTGAAGCATCGCAAGGGAGCGGAGCGACCTTCCGCCCTTGTCCTCCCGAGCGTCACCGATCTTGTCATCCCGAGCGTCACCGATCTTGTCATCCCGAGCGTCACCGCTCTTGTCACCCCGAGCGTCACCGATCTTGTCATCCCGAGCGTCACCGCTCTTGTCACCCCGAGCGTCACCGATCTTGTCATCCCGAGCGTCACCGCTCTTGTCATCCCGAGCGTAGGGCCGCAGGCCCGTAGTCGAGGGACGAGCGATCGCAAAGAACCGCGTCACGTTCTCCACGTCGTCCTGGACGCTCGGGAGCAGCACGCTCGCGCCGTAGCGCGCCGCTGCCGGCGCCGGCCCGATGGCCGCCGCGCGCGGATCGCCCGCCTCCATCATCTCGCGCACCGCACCCGCCGTATCCGCCACCGTCCGCACCCGCAGCCCCGGATGCGCCGCCAAGAACGCCCGGCACTGCTCGAGCGCGACCGGATGCGAGGCCACGCTCTCGAGCCCATCCACCGTCGCACCGGGACACCCGATCAACGCCTGCACGACCGCATACGTCGTCTCGCCCACGATACGCACGTCCCGATGCTCCGCCAGCAGATCGTACGTGCGCGCGATGGACCCGTAGATCGTGTTCTCGCACGGAATCAACCCCGCATCCACCACCCCGACATCCACCGCCGCCACCAGCGCGTCGAACGTCCCGAACCCCCGCGTCCCCACCGCCCCGAACAGCGCAAGAGCGGCCGCCTCGGAAAACGCCCCGCTCTCCCCCTGAAACCCGACCGTCACCGCTTCTCGTCATCCCGAGCGTCACCACTCTTGTCATCCCGAGCGTAGCGAAGCGTAGTCGAGGGACCGCCACCCGCCTCCAGCGAAGCCGCCAGCTCCGCCAACCGCCCCGCAAGCGCGCGTGCTTCCGCCGCCACGTTCCCGGCATTCGCCGCGAAGATCTCGTCCCACAGCGCGCGGTCGCTCTTCGCGATGCGCAGCAGTTCGCGCGCCACCGGCCCGCTCGCGCTCTCGCGCAAGCCCGCGTCCAGCTCCGCGATCGACGCGGCCAGCGCGTAGCCGACCAGCTGCGGCAGGTGCGAGGTGCGCGCCAGCGCCCGGTCGTGCGCCGCCGCATCCACCGCGAACGCGGTCGCGCCCATCGCCGCGATGAAATCCCGCGCGCGCGGATCCGCCTCCGCATCGCCGCTCGGCACGTACGCCCACGGCCGGTCGACGAACAGCTCCGCGTCCGCGTTCTCCACGCCGCCGCGCTCCTTGCCCGCCATCGGATGCGTCGCCACGAATCCGCGCACCGCGCGCCCGGCCGCCGCCACCGGCACCTTCACCGACGCCACGTCGATCACCAGGCGCGCATCCGCGCCGGCCAACCGTTCCAGGATCGCGAGCGTCGCACCGAGCGGCGCGGCCACCACGATCGTCTGCGCCTTGGCGATCGCCTCCTCGAACGAGCGGCTCTCCGGATCGGCCGGATCGTGCCAGCGCACTTTCCAGCCGAGCCCGCGCGCCCGCAGTTCGATCGAACCGCCGATCAGGCCGCGCCCGACGATCGCGACGCGCACGTTACTCCCGGTGCAGGTCGGGCCGCAGCACCGCCGCGCCGTCCAGGTACGCGTGCTCGATCTCGCGCTGCGTGCGCGTCGTGTTCACGTGCATCAGCACCCGGATGCAGCGCGGCAGCGCGCCCGGCACGCCGATCTCCGTGAAGTGCAGCATCGGCACGAACGTCCAGCCCATCTCGCGCGCGCCCAGCGCCGGGAACGCCGCCCGCAGATCCGCCGTCAGGCTGAAGAGCACCGAGACGATCTCGTCGGTCTCGATGCCGTTGCGATCGATCATCTCGCACAGCAGCCGCTTCGTCCCGGCCACGATCTCGGCCGCGTTATCCGACGCGACCGTGATCGCGCCCCGCACGCCGCGCACCCGCATCTCGCTCACGCCGCGCTCTCCAGCCCGGAGAACGTGCTGAAGAACTCCGGGTACGACACGCTCGCACAGTCCGCGTCCTCGATGACGGTCTCGCCCTTGGCGACCAGCGCCGCGATCGCCGCCGCCATCGCGATCCGGTGATCGCCGTGCGTCTGCACGGTGCCGCCGCGCAGCGCCTGCGGCCCCTCGATCGCGAAGCCGTCCGCGAACTCCTCGACCGTTCCGCCCAGCGCGGCGAGCATCGCCACGATGGTCGCGATCCGGTCGCTCTCCTTCACCCGCAGTTCGCCCGCGCCGCGGACCACCGTGCGTCCGCGCGCCTGGGTCGCCAGCACCGCGATCAGCGGCAACTCGTCGAGCAGATCCGGCACGTCCTCGGCGCCGATCTCGATCGCCGAGAGCGCGCTCGCGCGCGCGCGCAGCCATCCCGCCGGCTCGCCCGTCCCGTCGTCGCTCCCGCCGACGCTCACGTCCGCGCCCATCCGCTGGAGCGCGCGCGCGAAGCCGAGCCGGCTCGGATTGATCGAGACGTCGCGGACCGTCACGTCGCTCCCCGGCGCGAGCGCCGCTCCCGCGATCCAGAACGCCGCCGACGACGGATCGCCCGGCACCCGCACGAACGCGCCCCGCAGCCGCTGCTCGCCCGGGATCACGATATCCGCGCCGTCGCGCTCGACCGTCCCGCCGAAGAGCGGCAGCATGCGTTCGGTGTGGTCGCGCGACCGCAGCGCCCCGCGCAGCCGGGTCGTCCCACGCGCGTGCAGCGCTGCGAAGATCAGCGCGGTCTTCACCTGCGCGCTGGCCACCTCCACGTCGCAGGTGGCCGCGTGCAGTGCCGCGCCCGTCACCGCGATCGGTGCGAAGCCGCCCTCGGCCAATTCGATCCGCGCGCCCAGCGCCGCCAACGGCTCGGCCACCCGCCGCATCGGCCGCTTCTGCAGCGACGCGTCGCCGGTCAGGACCGCCGCACCGTCCATCCCCGCCAGCATCCCGGTCATCAAGCGGATCGTCGTGCCGGAGTTCCCGCAATCCAAGGTCGCGCCGCGCGCGTCGAACGCCGACAGGCCGCGGCCTTGCACCAGCGCCGCCTCGCCGTTGCGCGAGATCGCCACGCCCAGATCGCCGAGCACCCGGATCGTCGAGGCGACGTCCTCGCCCCGCGACAGTCCGGCGATGCGCGTCCAGCCGTGCGCGATCGCGCCGAGCATCAGCGCCCGGTGCGCGATCGACTTATCTCCGGGGACGCGCACCTCGCCGCGCAAGCACGGATTTCCGGCGATCCGGACGATCACGCGCCCGTTCTCGCGTGCATACGCTCGGTCGGGATCGCATCGAGTTCGCGTACGATCGCCGCGAAATCGGCGAACGTCAGGGCCTGTTCCTTATCGCTCTTGGCCTCGGGCGGATTCGGATGGACTTCCAGGATCAGTCCGTGCGCGCCGGCCGCCTTGGCCGCCCGCGCCATCGGCATGATCCAGCGGCGCACGCCCACGCCGTGGCTCGGATCGACGATGACCGGCAGATGGGTGCGCTCGCGCAGCACCGGCACCGCCGACAGATCGAGCGTGTTGCGCGTCGCCGTCTCGAAGGTGCGGATACCGCGTTCGCATAGCACCACGTGCGGGTTGCCTTCCGAGAGGATGTATTCGGCCGCCGCCAGCAGCTCCTCGATGGTCGCCGACAAGCCGCGCTTGAGCAGCACCGGGTGCCCGGTCCGGCCGACCGCCTTGAGCAGGTCGAAGTTCTGCATGTTGCGCGCGCCGACTTGCAGCATCGAGATGCTGTTGGTCATGCGCTCGACCTGGTCGATCGTCATCACTTCGCTCACGGTCGGCATCCCGGCAGCCCGTCCGGCTTCGGCCAGCAGGTCGACGCCTTCCCAGCCCAGGCCCTGGAACGCATACGGGCTGGTCCGCGGCTTGAACGCGCCGCCGCGCATCATCACCGCGCCCGCCGCCTTAACGGCCTGTGCGGTCGCGACCATCTGTTCGCGCGATTCCACCGAGCACGGCCCCGCGATGATCGTGAACGTCCCGTCCCCGATGGTCACATCGTCCACTTTGACGAACGTGCCGTCCGGCTTGGACATCCGGTCGACCCGCGGGTAGGCGCTATTCGTCTCGATCCGCGGCACCCGCGCCGACGTGATCCGCACCGGCTTCTCACCAACACCATTACCGAACTTGTCATCCCGAGCGTCGGGAGCGAAGCGACCAGAGTCGAGGGACGAGGAACCGTCGCTATCTTCGAGCGGTGCTCCCACGTGCGCGTCGTAGCTCCCCAGCACCGTCACGCTGCGCGCGACGCCGCGGATCCCGTCGAGCGCCGTCGCGACGTTGGCATCCCGCACGTCGCCGTCGATGTCGGCATAGAACGTGTGGTCGCTCCCCTGCCCGAGCAGCGGCTTGGATTCGAGCTTTGAGAGGTTGACGGCCGTCGCGTCCAGGTGCGCGAGCGCCCGCGCGAGCGCCCCCGGCGCGTCCGGCAGCGCGAAGATCAGCGAGGTCTTGCGCTTCTCGCCCGGCGCCGGCGCGTCGACCGTATTCAGCCGCGAGCGCACCAGGATGAAGCGCGAATAGGTGCGCGGATCGTCGGCGCAGTCGCGCGCGAGTTCGTCGAGGTCGTAGATCCGGGCGGCCGAGGCCGGCGCCAGCGCCGCGATCGACGCGTTCCCGCCGCGCGCCACTTCGCGCGCCGCGATGCCGGTGTCTTCGCACGGGATCGCCCGCGCGTGCGGCAGCGACGAGAGGAAGCGCCCGCACTCGTTGATCACCAGCGGATGCGCCAGCACCTCGCGGACGTCCTCGAGCGTCCCGCCCCGCACGCCCAGCAGCCGGTGATCGGTCCGCAGCAGCACTTCGGCGATCGGCTCCAGGTCGAACTCGGCCAGCAGGTCGTAGCCCTCGCGGACCGTTCCCACGATCGCGTTCTCGATCGGGATCGCGCCCACGTCGGCCCGCAGCCCGGCCAGCGCCGCCGCCACCTCCCGGTAGGTCGAGGCCCCATGCGTCTTGACCGCCAGCCCCCGTCCGGCCGCCCACCCCTGCAGCACCAGCTGCGAATAGGCCCCATCGACCCCCTGATAAACCGCCGAGATTTCCATGATCATCCTATTGGAGTTGGTTACTCCCGGGTCATCCTGAGGAGCCCGAAGGGCGTCTCGAAGGACCGGGAAAATTCAAAAACCCCCGCCGGCCGGCGAGGGTTCGTGCTTGCTTAGTGCTCTTCGTACTAATGCGTCAGCGCAAACGGCCTCAAACCGACCCGGAGGGGCGGCTAAAATACCAATACGCATACGAAGAACGAGACATTGAAGCGAGTTAACCACGAAGCCCGCCGGCATGTCAAGCCGCCTGTCATCCTGAGGAGCGAGCGCAGCGAGCGTCTCGAAGGACCGCCCCCCCTTGTCATCCCGAGCGTAGCGAAGCGCAGTCGAGGGGCCGCCGCACTCTCTAGCAGCGATCACCGTTCGTACACCCCCTTGTCATCCCGAGCGTAGCGAAGCGTAGTCGAGGGACCGCCGCACTCTCCAGCAGCGATCACCGCTCGTACACCGCCCCCCCCTTGTCATCCCGAGCGCAGCGAAGCGTAGTCGAGGGACCGCCGCACCCTCCAGCAGCGATCGCTGTTCGCACCCCCTCGTGTCATCCCGAGCGTAGCGAAGCGCAGTCGAGGGACCAAGGAGATCCCTAGCGCTCGTACACCCAGCGCATGATCCCGCCCGCGACGACCTTCTGCTCGACCGGCCGCAGCAGGTCGATCGCGCCGGCCAGATCCGTGCCCTCCGGCAACCGCAGCGGCTTGCGCACCAGCACCCGCCCGCGGTCGGTCGCCGCGCCGAGCATATGCGCGGTCGCGCCGATCCACGTCGCGCCTGCAGCCAGCGCATCGCGCACCGCATGCGCGCCGCGAAACGCCGGCTGCTCGCCATAGCCGTCCGCGCCAAGGCCGGGAATACACACGACGTCCTCGTTCTGATCGAGGGGCAGATAGGCGGGATGGATATTGATCGCCCGATCGCCGAACTGCCGGACGAACGCGTCGTCGAACAGATGCATCCAGCCGAGCAGCAGTATCAGCTCGGGCTCGACGCTCCGTACGGCCTCGAGCAGTCGGCGATCGTACGTCGCACGCGACTCCACCGGTCGATCCCACGCGACCACGCCCGCCGGAACCGACGCCGCTCCCGCCCGCTCGAGCACGTACGCGCCCGGTCGATTGCAGATGACCGCGGTCACATCGATCGGCAGCGTTCCCGTCCGCGATGCATCCAGCACGGCCTGGAAATTCGAACCGTTCCCCGATGCCAGCACCAACGTCCGGTAACGGCGCTCGAAGAACGCCTTCTTCTCGTACGTCTCGACGACGCGCGCACCGGAGTGCCGCACGTAGTAGTCGACCAGTTTCTCCTCGCCGACCGCCGGGACGAGCGCGCGATCGTAGCCGCGCTTCTTCAGCGATGCCAACGCCGCGACCAGCAGATGCGGACCGATCCCGCTCTTGCGATGCTCGGGCGCGACGCCGAACGGCCCGAAGATCCCGACATCCGGCAACGCGCCGAGGCCGCGCAGCCACCGGAACCGCAGCCCCTTCGGATCGTAGGCGGCGAAGCCGGCGTAGCCGCCGTCCGGCCGCGAAGCGACCACGCTCGTCCCCGCATCCGCCTCGGAGCTCCACGCTCCGCCGAACACGTCGTCGACCCACGCGCCGAGCGACCCGCCGTCGCGCCCCGTGGAATACCCGCACGTCGCCGCATAGCCCGCCGCCTCGATCCCCCGCATCGCCGCCGAAAGCGCATCAACCCCGAACCGCCGCTCGTCCAGATCCACGAGCAAGTTGACCATCTCGTTCACTCCGTCACCCCACGCCCTGTCATCCCGAGCGTAGCGAAGCGTAGTCGAGGAACCCCACCCCCTGTCATCCCGAGCGTAGCGAAGCGCAGTCGAGGGACCGCACCCCCTGTCATCCCGAGCGTAGCGAAGCGTAGTCGAGGGACCCCACCCCCTGTCATCCCGAGCGTAGCGAAGCGCAGTCGAGGGACCCCACCCCCTGTCATCCCGAGCGTAGCGAAGCGTAGTCGAGGGACCCCACGCCCTGTCATCCCGAGCGTAGCGAAGCGTAGTCGAGGGACCCCACGCCCTGTCATCCCGAGCGTAGCGAAGCGTAGTCGAGGGACCGCCACCACCTCACCGCTCGCGAGCGGGATGCACGACGACCTGCGCTTCGTCCCCGTCGCGGTTCTCGATCCAGCCCACCACCATCGCCCCCGGCACCGCGGCCAACGCCGCCGGCGCATCCGCCAACGGCACGACCAGCGTGTAGCCGACGCCCATGTTCAGCGTGCGGTAGCGTTCCTCGACCGTCAGCTTCCCGCGCGCGACCAGCTCGCGCATGATCGGCGGCACGCTCCAGCGCGACTGCTCGAAGATCGCCTTCGCATGCGCCGGCAGCGTGCGCGGCACGTTCTCGAGCAAGCCGCCGCCGGTGATGTGCGCCATCGTCTTCACGTTGGCGACCGCCTGGATCGCACGCACCTCTTTCAAGTACGACGGATGTTCGGCCAGCAGCGCGTCCGCGTACGTCCCGCCCTCGAACGGCGCCTCCCATTCGTCCCGCGGCAGCACCGCGCGCGCGAGCGAGTAGCCGTTGGTGTGCAATCCGACCGCCGGCAGCCCGACGATCGCGTCGCCCGCCACCACCGTCTCCGGCTTCGGCACGTCGGCGCGATCGACGATGCCGACGATCGTCCCCGCCAGGTCGAAGTGCCCCGGCGCATACACGCCCGGCATCTCCGCGGTCTCGCCGCCGAGCAGCGCGCAGTTATGCGCGCGACACGCGTTCGCGCAGCCCTGCACGACCGCCGCCGCCACCTCCGGATCGAGCTTGCCGACCGCGTAGTAGTCGAGGAAGAACAGCGGCGTCGCGTTCACCACCAAGATGTCGTTGACGCAGTGGTTCACCAGGTCGCGTCCGACGCCGTCGTAGCGCTGCAGCTCGGCCGCGATCAGGATCTTCGTGCCGACGCCGTCGGTCGACGCCACCAGTGCCTTTTCGCGGTCACCCGGCAGCTTGAACAGTCCGCCGAATCCGCCGATCGCGTCGAGCTGATCGGGGTGGCGCCACGCGCCGAGGACGTCCTTGTAGCGGGCGACCGCCGCGTTTCCGGCGGCGATATCGACTCCCGCGCGGGAATAGGCGTCGTTCGCTTGAAATTGGTCGTCGTGTGGGGCCATTGCTCGGTCCCTCTTCACCTACGCGAAAGGTTCATCATGCAAGTCCGTATCGCTCACGATGCGCCCGCCTCGGCGCGCACCGGCGCACTCGTCGTCCCCGTCTTCACCGATGGGACGCTCGACGGTGCGACAAAAGCCGCCGACGACGCACTGGGCGGTGCGATCTCCGAGATCCTCAAGAGCGGCGAGATCAAGGGCAAGCTCGCCGAGACGGCCCTCGTCCACGCGCAGGGCCAGCCGTTCGGCCGCGTCCTCGTGGTCGGGCTGGGCGAACGCGAGAAGTTCGAACCCTACTTCCTGGCCCGCGCGGCCGGCACGGCCGTCCGCCTGCTCGGCCGCAAGAACGTCGCCGAAATCGCCATCGCCCTTCCGGCCACCGCCAAGGGCGACGAAGCCGCCTGCGCGTCGTTCGTCGTCGAGGGCGCGCTCTCGGGTTCGTTCGACATCACCCTCTACCAGACGAAGCCCGATAAGAAGATCGCCGTCACCGCGGTGACCCTCCTCGACGACGGCTTCGACGCCGCCGCCGTGGCCCAGGGCGTCAAGCGCGGCATCATCCTGGGCGAAGCCGTCAACCTGGCCCGCACCATGGCCGCGACGCCCGCCAACGACATGACCCCGACCCACATGGCCGCCGAAGCGACCCGCATCGCCGGCGACGCCGGTCTCTCGATCGACGTGCTCGACGAAGCCCGCTGCCGCAAAGAAGGCATGGGTTCGTTCCTCTCGGTGGCCGCCGGCAGCGTCCAGCCGCCCAAGTTCATCGTCCTCACCTACAAGGGCGATCCCGGTTCCAAAGAGATCCTCGGCCTGGTCGGCAAGGGCATCACGTTCGACACCGGCGGCATCTCGATCAAGCCCGCCGCCAACATGGAAGACATGAAGATGGACATGTCGGGCGGCGCCGGCACGATCGCGGCGATGTACGCGATCGGCAAGCTCAAGCCCAAACTCAACGTCGTCGCCATCGTCCCGGCCACCGAGAACATGCCGGGCGGCAAGGCCACCAAACCGGGCGACATCGTCAAATCGATGAACGGCACGACCATCGAGGTCATCAACACCGACGCCGAAGGCCGCCTCGTCTTGTGCGACGGTCTATCGTACGCGCTCAAGCTCGGCGCGACCAAGCTGATCGACTCCGCGACCTTGACGGGCGCCGTCGTCATTGCGCTCGGCCATGCCGCAAGCGCCTTGGTCGGCAACAACGACGAGTTCATCGCCGCCTTCGAGAAGGCCGCAAAGCCGACCGGCGAGCGGTACTGGCACATGCCGCTCTACGACGACTACACCACCGCGATGAAGAGCGACATCGCCGATCTCAAGAACACCGGCGGCCGCGCCGCCGGCACGCTCACCGCAGCCGCGTTCCTGCGCACCTTCGTCGGCGACACCCCGTGGCTCCACCTCGACGTCGCCGGCACCGCCTACCTCGACAACGAATCCGCCTGGCAAGCCAAAGGCCCCACCGGAACCCCGGTCCGAGCCCTAGTAGCGCTCGTAGAGCAGATGGCAAAGTAGCGTAGCGCGAGAGGTTGTCATCCCGAGCGTAGCGCGAAGCGCGTAGTCGAGGGACCGCCACCAAGGTTGGGTGCGCTAACGCGCACCCTTCTTCTTCTTGTCATCCCGAGCGTAGCGAAGCGAAGTCGAGGGACTGCCAACGGGTCCAGCCCCTTGTCAGACCCACCTCCCCGCGCAGTTGCAGGACGAGATGAAACGCTACTACGTCTACGCCATCCGCTGCTTCGACGGCACGTTCTACATCGGCGTCACCAACGACGTCGACCGCCGCTTCTGGGAGCACCAGCACGAGTCCGATCCCAGCGCCTACACCCACAACCGCGGCCCCCTGATCCTCGAACACGTTTCCGAGTTCGACTGGATCCACGAAGCCATCGCCTTCGAGAAGAAATTCAAAGGCTGGTCCCACCGCAAAAAACGCGCCTTCATCGAAGCCGACTACAACGCCCTACGCCGCTACAGCCGCGGCAAAGACCGCCTCCCCCCCTGTCATCCCGAGCGCAGCGAAGCGTAGTCGAAGGACGAGGGGCGTCCCCCTTGTCATCCCGAGCGTAGCGAAGCGTAGTCGAAGGACGAGGGGCGTCCCCCTTGTCATCCCGAGCGTAGCGAAGCGCGCAGTCGAGGGACCGCCTCCCCCCTGTCATCCCGAGCGCAGCGCGAAGCGCGTAGTCGAGGGACCGCCTCCCCCCTGTCATCCCGAGCGTAGCGAAGCGGAGTCGAGGGACCGCCGCACCCACTAGCCCCACCTCGAGCCGGGTACAATCCACCCATGAACGCACTACGCATGGAGATGCCCCGCCCCGATCCGGGCGGCCTCCCGATCCAGCCCCCGCAGCCGGCGCCCGGCGAGCCCGGCCTCCCCGAGAACCCGATCATCGATCCCCCGTCGCCATCCGAACCGACCTAGCATCGAACGAAGCCCCCGGCGCACACGCGTCGGGGCCTTTTGTTAGCCAAGTACTCTAGGCCCCTTGTCGTCGTCCATGTTTCGCGCAGTTGAGATATGCCGAGAAGGCCGGCGTTTATACGTTATTGACGTATACGTTGATTGCGTATAAAATGGGGGACGATGTGCGCGACGGCTTCGAATGGGATCCCGCGAAGAGCGATGACTGCTTCGAGCGCCGCGGCTTCGATTTCTACGCCGCGTCGAGCATTTTTCAGGGGACCTACGTCGAGCGGTTCGACGACAACACTCTGCCGGCGAAGACCGTTGGATCGCCACGGGCTTTCTGCGCGACGTGCTGAGGCCGGAGGAGAAAGTGAAGACTTCTACGCCCTCATCCATGGCGGTTAAGAAGGCTGCGGGTCGTATCGACGACGCGCGCTTCGGGAAGCAATCCCGCGCCGCGATCGAAGCCGATGCGGCGGCCGAAATGCGTGCCGCAGGTGTCTCGCACCATTGGACCGTCGCACGAGCGCAGCGGGATGGTAAGACGTACGAGATCCGTTTCCCCAACGTCAAGGAGATTCGCGAGAAGCTCCATCTGACCCAAGCTGGATTCGCGAAGCGGTTTCGTCTGCGCCTGCGGACCATTCAACAGTGGGAACAGCGCCGGGCAGTACCCGACGGCCCTGCCATACTTCTCCTCCGCGCGATCGCACAAGACCCCGCATTCATGGCACGAGTCGCGACCGAAGCCGAGCGGGAGCTGGCTTAGGACGAAGCCCCGGCGCAATCGCGTCGGGGCTTCTTTCTCGTTACGTCAGAGCGGCTTCGTCTGCCCGGTTACGACCGGGCTAGGTTCGCTCGCGAACCTCGTGTTTGGCGTGATCTATTCCCGCCGCTACTCGTTCCTTGGTCTCGTTTGCCGTGGAGGTGACTTTCTCTCTTGTCGTCATCTGATCTCCGGAGAGATCGCGTCGTATTCGTTCGGCATCTGCCGACGACTGGTGGCCGGCTTCACGCGTCTGGTCTATCGTGTTGTCGACCGTGTCCTTGACCGCTTGTTTGACTTCGTTCAAGTCTGTCATGCACATAGGTTACCCGCCCGTTTTGCGACCTACGCGTAGGGGTCGCTTGCGCGCTATGCGGACTGGCCCGATCGAGGTGGGCGCCCCCTTGTCACCTCGATGAATTACCGCGCCCGGTACTGCTCCTCACTGACGTGCTCCATCCATTCGACCATCGTCCCGTGGAGCGCTTCGGCGATCGCGACGTGCGTCATCGGCGTGGTCGGCGTCGCGCCGTGCCAGTGTCGCGTGTTCGGCGGGCACCAGACGATATCGCCGGGATGGATCTCCTCGACCGGACCGCCCTCGCACTGCGTCCACCCCATGCCCGACGTGACGATGAGCGTCTGCCCGAGCGGATGGGTGTGCCACGCGGTTCGAGCGCCGGGCTCGAAGGTCACGATTGCGCCGCCGGCGCGTCCGGGCGCGGTCGCCTGGAACGGTGAATCGATCCGCACCGCCCCGGTGAAGCTTTCGGCCGGCCCGCGGACCGACGGGCTGGACCCGTTGCGCGTGATGTCGCTCATATGCCTAGCCTACGTCCCCGGAGCGAACGACGCAAGAATCGGGTGGCCGCGCCCCTAACGACGGGCGTACCCTAGAAACGCAATGGAAGACCAACACTACCGCCGGATCGCCGAAGCGATCGCCTATCTGACCGAACACGCCGGCGAGCAGCCCTCGCTCGACGACGCCGCCGAACGCGCCGGCCTCAGCCCGTTCCACTTTCAGCGCCTGTTCCGCGCCTACGCCGGCGTCACGCCCAAGCAGTTCCTCGCGCACGTCACCGTCCAGAACGCCAAGGATCTGCTCGACGCCAGCGCCTCGGTGCTCGACGCCTCGCTCGACGTCGGGCTCTCCAGCCCGGCGCGCCTGCACGACCACTTCGTCAGCATCGACGCGGTCACGCCCGGCGAATACAAGACCGGCGGCCTCGATCTCACCATCAGCTACGGCTTCGCGCCGACGCCCTTCGGCACGGCCTTCATCGCGCAAACGGCGCGCGGCATCTGCGCATTCGCGTTCGTCGACGACAACGGCGACGCCGAGTTCGCCTCCCTCGCAGCCGATTGGCCGAACGCCAAGCTCGTCCGCGACGACGACGCCGCCCGCGACATCGCCCAACGCACCTTCGCGCGAAGCGAGAACGAAACGCCGCTCCGCGTGCTCGTCAAAGGCACCAACTGGCAGGTCCGCGTCTGGCGGGCGCTGCTCGACATCCCCGACGGCGCCCTCACCAGCTACGGATCGATCGCCCGCGCCCTCGGCAATGCCGACGCCTCGCGCGCCGTCGGCAGCGCGATCGGCAAGAACGCGATCGGCGTCCTGATCCCGTGCCACCGCGTCATCACGTCGAGCGGGTCGCTCGGCGGCTATCGCTGGGGCCCGCAACGCAAACGCGCCCTGCTCGCCTGGGAAGCCGCGCGGCTGTCGGATCGTCCCGCCCTGTCATCCCGAGCGTAGCGACCGCCTAGCGGATCGTGAAGCGGTAGCTATCCTTGCCGAGATCGACGATGTCGCACTTCGCGCCGTGCTGCTGATAGGTCACCGAGACCTTATTGGGATGCCAATATCCCTCGCAAGCGATCCGATCCTCAGGCAGCACCAGCCGTACCACGAAGGAGGTCGGCTTGTGCTCGTCCCAGACGGTGCAGCGGAACTGATACGTTTGCCCGGGCTCGATCCGCTGCGCCAGATCAGGAAAGCAATTCTCCAAGTGCGGCGCTTGCGCTCTCACCTGTTGCGCGCGATCGTTCACGATCGACACGACGATGACGCGCCTCTCCGCCGCCGGCGCGACGCCCGGGACCAGCATGACTCCGGCCGCCAACGCCATGGCCCGAACAACACTACGCACGAATCCTCCTAACGGACGCGCGACGCGTTCGACGTTCGGCCGGTTCTACCCGGTCAGGCTTGGCCCGCGAGCGCCGCGCGGACGCGGACGCGATCCGCATCCGATGCCAGCGTGACGACCACGCCAACCCCGCCCCGCCGCAATCCGTCGCGCCACGCGTCGTTTCCGACGCCGAGGCCGAGCAGTCCGCCCGCGATGCTGCCGCCGATCAACCCGAACGAAAGCCCGGACGCACCCGTCAGCACGAGCGCCAGCGGGCCCGCGACCATCACGCCTCCAGCGACCAGCATCGTCCCAACCGCCGCCGCGACCAGCGCGCCGATCATGCTCCCGCCGATCGCGCCGACGACCGCACCGCTTTCGTCCGTCGCATCGGCCGGAAGGTCGTGTTCGTGAAGGACCAGGCTGACGTGTTGGTGACCGTAGCCGAGTTGCTCGAGGCGACCCAACGCCGCCTCGGCCTCGCCGCTGTCGTCGTAGAACGCCGATTCGTACTCGTCCGCCATGCCCGATATCCTAGGGAAGCTCGTCCGCCGCGAGGCGTTCGAGCACGCGACCCAGCCGTTCGTTGACGTCCGATGCGAGCGGCGCCAGGTCGGCGGCACCCGCGACCCCGAGCATCGCGTTCCCGTCGATGGCCGAGACGTGAGTCGTCCCGTCGATCTCCTGGACCACGAGATTGCACGGAAGGAGCAGCCCGATCTGCGGCTCGGCCGTCAGCGCCCGCTGCGCGAGCGCCGGATTGCACGCGCCCAAGATGCGATACGGGCGGAACGTCGCGCCGAGCTTCTCGCGCAGCGTCGCCTGGACGTCGATCTCGCAGAGCACGCCGAAGCCCTCGTCTTTCAAGAGCGCCTTCGCGGCCTCGATGGCATTCTCGAACGTCAGGCCGGTGGTCACGTCGCGCCCGTAGGCGAACGATTCGATGGTTGGAGACATACCGTCATCGTAGGGCCCCGATACGCAGAAGTCGAGAACGTTCGGGGAACGCCGCCCAGGGCGGGGCTTCCAGGTAGCGAAGGCCCAAGGACCATGATCACCCCCGACCGCCCCCGCGCTGCCGATGCGCCCGACGCCCGTCCGTACCAGCCCGCTCCCGGTCCCGCCACCGTCCGCCGCGTCACCGCCGGTGCGATCAAGCGCCGCAAGGGCAAGGTGCTCTTCCCGGTCATCACCGCCTACGACGCCTCGTTCGCGCGCTTCGTCGAAGAGGCCGGCATCGACGTCATCCTGGTCGGCGACAGCCTGGGCAACGTCGTGCTCGGCTACGACGAGACCACGCCGGTCACCATGGAAGAGATGATCCACCACGCCGGTGCCGTCACTCGCGCCACCTCGCGCGCCCACGTCATGGTCGACATGCCGTTCGGCTCGTACCACGTCAGCAACGAAGACGCGCTCCGCAACGCGATCCGGCTGGTCAAAGAGGCCGGCGCGTCGTCGGTCAAGCTCGAGGGCGGCGCCCACGAGGCCGAAGCCATCCGCGCCATCACCTCGGCCGGCATCCCGGTCGTCGGCCACATCGGCGTCACGCCGCAGACCGCCAGCATGGGTCCCGGTTACAAGCCGCGCACCCATCGCGACCGCCTGATGGCCGACGCCAAAGCGGTCGAAGCGGCCGGCGCCTACGCGATCGTCCTCGAAGTCGTCGACGCCGAGATCGCCGGCGAGATCACCCGTGAACTGAGCATCCCGACCATCGGCATCGGCTCCGGCCCGCAGTGCGACTCGCAGGTGCTGGTGCTCTACGATCTGCTCGGCATGTACAAACATTCGCCGTCGTTCGTCAAGCGCTACGCCGAAGTCGGCGCCGCCACCGTCGACGCCCTCCGCAACTACGCCGAAGACGTCCGAACCCGCGCATTCCCCGAATGATGCGCAGCGCGTACCCGTCATCACGAGCATAGCGCGTACCCATCATCACGAGCATAGCGCGTACCCATCATCACGAGCATAGCGCGTACCCATCATCACGAACGCAGCGCGTACCCGTCATCACGAGCGTAGCGCGTACCTGTCATCCCGAGCGTAGCGCGAAGCGCGTAGTCGAGGGACCGGCACGAGGCCACCGCACCGTATGACCGACGGCGCGGTGCGCGTGCTGGTGCTCTCCGACACGCACGGCAATCACAAGAAGTTCCGCTCGCTACCCGACGCGGACGTCTTCCTGCACGCCGGCGACTTCACGCGCTACGGCTCCGGCGCCGAAGAGTTCGCCGTCTGGTTCCACCAGCTACCCTTTCGCGTGAAGCTGCTCACCCTCGGCAATCACGAGGGCAAAGATGCCGTCCAGAAATACCGCCCCGAGCAATGGCAGGCGCTCTTCGGCCCGCTTCTTCTTCTCGACCGCGGCGCGCGCGTCAAGGTCGACGGCCGCGACGTCACCATCCTCGGCCTCCCCCACGCGACCGCGTTGCCGCAGATCCCGTCAGGCGTCGACATCGTGCTCTCGCACGAACCGCCCTACGGCATCCTCGACGCGACCTACGGCGGCGGCCACGCCGGCTCCGAGACGATCGCCGCACTGGTGCGCGAGGCCGCACCGCCGGTCCACGCCTTCGGCCACGTCCACGCCCGCGGCGGAGCGCACGACGTCCGCGAAGCCACCACCCACATCAACGCCGCAACCCGCGCCGTCCTCTTCGAATTCTCGGGCCGGACCGCGCGAACGCTCCAGGTGATCCGCCCCGCTTAGGGCGAGGCGACCTTCGTATATCCGGTCGGAACCTCGAAGAGGGCAGCATCGGCCGCGGTCAGCGAGCGCACGTGCCCCCGCATCATCACGTTGGCGAGTGCGTTCTGCGGTAGCTGCACGAGTGAGAGATCCGAGTGCGAGAACGTCGGCATCGAGACCATGTACAGCAAGAAGTCCGGATAGAACGGCAATCTCGAAAGCAGCTGATCCTCCGCCGACGCGTTGCAGCCGCTCATCCTCGTCAGCCGCTCCGGCGCCATCGTCAGCCAAGGGGCACAGGTCCCCGGCGAACGGCCCGGTTCGCTGCGAGTCGGGTCGTAGAACGCGACGAACGACGCGAACGCTTGCGAATACGCGCAGCGCGAATCGTCGACCGTCTGCGTGATCCGGCCGGCAGTGCCTTGATAGGTCACGCCGTCGACCGGCGTGGGCGGGAACGTATCCAAGGTCGCGTGCACGGCGGCGATCACGCTCGGAGCGCTGGCGGGCGGAGCTGCCGGCTCCGGCGGCCCGGTATGCACGGCGTAGACGTCGCGCCGTCCCTCGAGCATGGTCACCGAATAGGTGCGCGAGGCCGGGTCGATGAGGATCTGCTGGCCCGGGCTGAGGATGGTGATGCGTCCGTCGATCGGATTCTCGATCCGCTCCCGATCGCCGAGCCACGCGAACCTTCGCGCCTGCCCTATCGGCAGTCCGTCGGATCCGGCGAGCTTGCCCGGGTTGGCCTTCATCGCGGCGATCTCGGCCGTCCATGCCGCATCGAACTGCGCCGGCTGCGGCAACGGACGCGAGCGGGTGACCGTCGCGACCTGATCGTACGCGATGCCGGTCGGCGGCGACGCGGCATAGTTCGGCTCGAGAGCGAGAAGAACGATTGCGGCGATCATGTAGCACCCTCCACGGCGCTACCTACGAGGTACGCGCGGGCGGCGCCTGCGGGTCGTCAGCCGTAGAAGGTGGTGGTCGAGGTCGCGGCCGGCTGTTCTTCGCCGATGTGCTGCGTCGCGACGTAGGCGTCGGTCGCAGAGCTGAACTTCGAGAGGCGGTTCTTGAGCCAGCGCGTCGCCATCGTCAGGCGGACGATCAGTCCGCGCGTCAGCGTCGCGGCCATCAGCCACTGTCCGTCGGCGACGGCCAGCGAGATCGCCTCGGCTTCGGCCGAGAACGCGCGCGCGCCGACCGAGATCGCGCCTTGACGCAGATGGTCGCACATGAACAAGGACGCCGACGTATCGCCCGACCGCAGACATTCCGACAGGGCGTCGACACTCTTGAAGGCGTCGGGAAGCCAGACGGACTGCACGAACAGGTACGTCGCCTCCAACTCGCCGTCGAAATATTCGGCGACGCGTCGGACGTCGTGGGTCGCGAACGGCGCCGGCCTGCGCTGGCGCCTTTCGGGTTGAAGCATATGTGCGGAACGACCTTTCAGCCTCGACTATACGCCAAATCCGCCCGAAAAAGCCGAAAAACTGTGCCCGAGGACTGTAAAGACCCCGTAACGATCCTATTAGCCCGGCGCCTGCTTGGTCAGATGGGCCACCGGAACGTTCGGATAGGCCCCCGTCAGGCACCCCAGGCACATCTCGGCCCGCTTGCGCCCGGTCGAGGCCACCAGGGCATCCAGGCTCAGGTAGCCCAGCGAGTCGGCCCCGGTCTTGACCCGGATCTCCTCGAGGGTGTGGTTGGCCGCGATCAGCTCGTCGTAGCTGGCCATATCCACGCCCAGGTAGCACGGATGCATGATCGGCGGCGAGGTGATCCGCAGGTGCACCTCGGTCGCGCCGGCATCCCGGAGCAGACGCACGATCCGGGGCGTCGTCGTGCCGCGCACGATCGAATCGTCCACCACCACCACCCGCTGGCCGCGCAGGTTCTCGACCACCGGATTGAACTTCAGCTGCACGCCGCGGCTGCGCATCTTCTGGTCGGGGCTGATGAACGTCCGGCCGATGTAGCGGTTCTTGATCAGGCCTTCGACGTACGGCAGATCGCTCTCGGCCGAGTACCCGATGCCGCCGGGCACCGCCGAGTCGGGCACCGCCATCACCACGTCCGCATCGACCGGATGCTCGCGTGCCAGCGCCCGGCCCATCTCGTAGCGCGCCATGTAGATCGACCGCCCCGAGAGCGTCGAATCCGGCCGCGCGAAATAGATGTACTCGAACATGCACAGCGCGGCGCGCTCGCCCTCGACGTGCACGACCCGCGACTCGATGCCCTCGGCCGAGATGCGCAGCACCTCGCCGGCCTTGATCTCGCGGATGTACTCGGCGCCGACCGTCAGCAGCGCGCACGATTCGGACGCGACCACGTAGCCGCCGTCGGCGAACCGCCCCAGGCACAGCGGGCGCACGCCCCACGGATCGCGGAACGCGTAGAGTTCGTCCTTGGTGCACAGCACGATCGAATACGCGCCGCGCGCCTGGCCGATGACGGTCGCGATCCGGTCCATCATCGTCCCGCTCGCGGCCACCAGCGCCTTGCCCAGCACCTCCGTATCGGAGCTGGCCAGCAGCACCGCGGTCGGCGGCAGCCCGTCGCGCAGCTCGTCGGTATTGGTCAGGTTGCCGTTATGCGCGAACGCGAACTCGCCGATCTCGGTATCCTCGAGCAGCGGTTGCGCGTTGACCACCGCCGACGATCCGGTCGTCGAATAGCGCGTGTGGCCGATCGCGATGTGTCCGCTCAGCTCGCCGAGCACGTCCTCGTCGAAGATCGCGCCGAGCAGCCCCATCTTCTTGTGCGAACGCAGCGTGCCGCCGTCGGCGGCCGCGATGCCGGCCGACTCTTGCCCGCGATGCTGCAACGCGAACAGCGCGAAATAGGCGAGCCGAGCCGCATCTCGGCCCGGAGCGAAGATCCCGGTTACACCGCACATATGAAGAGGTCCAGCCAGCCCTTAGTCGCGTCGGCGACCCCCGAAGATCTGGAGCAGCGCGAGGAAGATGTTGAGCGCGTCCAGGTAGATCTGTACGGCCAGCTGCACGGGCGTGAGCCCGTCGCCGCCGGCCTTGATGCGAGCGAAATCGATCAGCGTCAGCGCGGCGAACACGACCAGCGTCACCCACGAGTACGCCGTCGGGCTCACGAAATGGAAGAACAGCGTCGCGATGCCGGCCAGCACCAGCACCACCAGCGCCCCGAACACCCAGCTCTGGAAGCGGCGCAGGTCGAGCCCGGTGACGTACACCACGCCGCCCATCACCGCCATCCCGAAGCCGGTCGTCAGCGCCGCCGCATACACCACGCCGGGCCCGATCGTGCTGACGTAGTTGCCGATGGTCGGCGCGATTCCGACGCCTTCCAAGAACGCGAAGACGTAGAAGAACAGCAGCGAGAGCGTCTCGTTGGCGCGGGTCGCCCGGATCGCGAAGAGCACGACGAATCCGAGCAGCATCGCGACGATCGCGACCCCGAACGAGACGCCGCTCAAGAAGTAGGACGCCAGTCCCGTGATCGCCATCCCGATGGCGGTGATGCCGAGCACGTTGCCGAGGAGCGTCTGGGTCGACATCGCGACCTGGAGACGATTCGCGTGCGCCGGTATCTGGAAAGCCATACCGCCCTCTTCGCGCTCGGCGCGCTTCCCGCTTGCAATCGAACGTATGTTCGATATAGACTGGCCCCATGACCGCGACCCGCCGCCTCGACCCGAGCCCGAACGTGCTCCGCCGCCTAGCGGCCGACCTCGGCCGCCCCTCGACCCGTCCCGGCCGGGTCGTCATCGGCTGGGGCGCCGATCCCTACGCCCCGCGCGGCGCCGCCCATCTGCTTATGCCGCGCGTGCTCGCGATGCTGGCCGATTTCGCGGTGCCGGCGACCATCCGCACGCACTCGCCGCTGATCGAACGCGACCTCGAGGCGCTCGCGCATCTGGCGCGCGCCGCCGGCCTGCGGGTCGCGTACCGCATCGTCACCCTCGACGACGTGCGCGTCGCCGCGCGGCTCGCGCAGGCCGGCATCGACGTCGACACCGCGCTGCTGCGCGCGATCGGCGGACGGCTCGACGCCGCCATCGGCCGCGCGCGCATCGCGCCGGAGGCACCGCGTCAACTCAGGCTGAACATCGCCGTGTGACCGCGCCGACGTTTCTGCTGCATCCGTCTTCGTTTGCAGCGCACGCCACGCACGGCGACTGGCCGGTCGCGCTGGCGGTCGTGCTGCTCGCCGGGCTCTCGCAGGCGATCGGCCAGAGCATCATCCTCTTCGTCAACCGCGTCATCCCGCTGCGCTTCGCGTTCAGCCTGCTGGTCGGCGCGGCCATCTCGGCGGCCGGTTATGCGTTCCTCGTGCTGGCGACGTGGATCACCACCCTGCCGCCCAACGAGCCGCACGTCTCGCTGCTCACCCTCGCGATCGTCATGGCTTACGCGTACGTGCCGCTGCTCTTCGCGTTCCTGGCCGCCATGCCGTATCTCGGCTCGCCGGCGCTGGCCGCGCTGCGCATCTGGCATCTGGCCGCGCTGGCACTGGCGTTCGCATCGCTGGCCGGCGTCTCGCTCATCGATGGGCTCTGGCACGTCGGCCTCGGCTGGCTGCTGCTGCAGATCCTCGAGCGCACGGTCGGGCAGCCGGTCGCCGATCTCGGACGCCGCATCGCCGACGCGGTCGCGGGCGTCTCGCTCGCCGACGAAGGCACCGCCGTCCTCAAACGTGCCTGGGTCGCGATCAAACCCGCCAAACGCGACGCCGCCGCCAAGGCCAAGACGCGCCGCAACTGGACGAGCCTCGCGCTCGGGCTCGCGGGACTGGCCGCGTTCACCTACGTCGTCGGTCTGCTGCTCGATCCGCTCGGCCACACCATCTTCGGCTGGAACCAGGGTCTGCCGCTGGTCGTGCGCTCGATCGTCGGCGTCGTCTGGATCGCGATCGTCGGCCTAGTCGCGGCCTGTCTGCTCGCGCCGGTCGAAACCCTCGGCTGGTGGGCCGGCTGGTACGGCGATCCGGTCGACACGTCCGCGCCCGATGGCGCCGTCGAACGCGCCAATGCCGGCGCGCTCGCGCGCCGCGGCGACGAGACCGATGCGATCGACCGCTGGGCGGTCTATCTGGACGGCGTCTCGCAATCGAGTTCGACCTACACCCCCGACGTCGAGACGTTCCTCGAGGCGCTCGTGCCGCATCTGCCGCGCGGCGCCGCCCTGATCCGCGGCCTGATGACCTATTCGGTCATGAACAAACCGCTCGACGCCAGCACGTCGCTCGGCGCGTTCTGGGAGTTCCTCGACGCGGTCCGCTTCAAGCATCCCGAGAGCATCCTCGGCATGATCGTCAACCTGCGCAACATGCTGGTCGTCTCGATCTCGGCCGACGCGCGCTACGGCCCGCTCTACAATCGCGGCATCGCGCAGATCGTCTACTCGTCGCTGCTCGCGCACGGCTATCGCGCCGGTTCCGGCACGCCGCTCACGCTGATCGGGTACAGCGGCGGCGGTCAGATGTCGGCGGCCTGCGCGCCGATGCTGGCGCGCGTACTGGGCGCGCCCGTCGATATCGTCTCGCTCGGCGGCGTGATGTCCGGCGACAACGATTTCGTCGCGATCGAGCACGTCTACCACTTCGTCGGCAGGAAGGACGGCGTCGAGCCGCTCGGCCCGCTCATGTTCGCGAGCCGCTGGAAGATCGCGGTCCTCTCCAACTGGAACCGCGCCCTGCGCCTGGGCCGGATCAGCGTCGTCGACGCGGGCCCGATCGGCCACCAGGTCCCGGGCGGCTACATGGATCCGGCCGCGGTGCTGCCCGACGGCCGCACCAACCTCGCCCAGACCGTCGCCAACATCTCGCACGTCCTGCGCGGTCAGACCGCCTATCTCGCGCCGAAGATCCGCAAGGTCGTCAGCAACTACGAACGCTATCGCGCGGCCGCCGTCAACCGCGAAGGGTACTTCCCGATCGCGCCGGTCGACGATCCGCGCTTCCGCCCCACCGCCGGCTGGATCGGCCGCCTGATCCTGCCGCAGCCCGCCGATCGCGCACGCGTGCGCGGCGCGCTCTTCGAGGTCATCCACGCGCCCGACGACCACCGCGCGTTGCTCGGCAGCATCGTCCCGCTGCGCTGGGCCGACGATCCGGACGTGCGCGCCTGGGTCGAGGCCGTCACCCGCGACGTCGACTTCAGCGCCAACGCGACCTACAGCAGCACCTACCAGGGCTTCGTCCAGCCGGTCCGCGTGAACCACTGGAAGCGCGTCGATCCGCTCGAGTCGCTGGCCGGCTCGCATCCGTACGACGACATCGTGGTCGCCCTCGACGACGACGCCGTCCTCGACGCGACGCCCGACGGACCGGTGCTGCGCACCCGCCGCGAACCGCTGCAGATCACCGGCAGCCGCTACACGCTGCTGCATTTCATCGGGCCGGCCGGTAAGGCCGACCGCTATCGCGTCCGCTTCTTCGACGGCAGCCAGGGCGTCGTGCGTCTGCCCGAGGTGGTCGCCAACGGCGACCGCATCCTGCCGGCGTCGTCGCGCGACATCGAGGCGTCGCCCGCCAACGCCGACGGCTGGTACGCCTACGGCGACCACGATGCCAACGGCGTCTTCGTCGTGCGTGCCCTCGCTCCGCGCGCGCTCTTGCGCGTCGAACCGCAGCGCACCCTCGCGCAAGACCGCATCTATCGCTACCTGCGCAAAGAAGCGTGGGCCGATGCGGTCGCCCAGAAAGGCGGCTTTACGACCGTCGCCAGCGGCACGTGGAGCGAGGGCGACGTCGCGCTGCTGCTGCACACCTACGGCGGCATCGGCGGCAAGAACGCCGAGCCGTCCGCCAAGGGGCCGATCTACTTCGGGCATTTCGCCTATGGCCGCGCGCAGGTCGTGCGCGAACCGCTCGGCGGCGATCTGCGGTTTGAGATCCGCTACCATCAGGTCTACACGCACAATCCCGACGGCCTGATCGCCGGCGCGCATCACTGGTCGCGCTTCATCGGCGATCGCCAGTACGGCTGGCTTGGCACGCGCCCGATCTGCGACGTCGCCCTCAAGCTCGACGCGTTCGCGCCGGTCTTCCCGGTGATGCTGCGCGAACTCGACGCGATGACGGCGCGCTACCGGATCGGCGACGGCACCGGCGCCACCTACGTGGGCGCCGCCAACAACTGCGCCCAGGACGCGAACCAGGCGCTCTTCGACGCGCTCGCCGACCTCGGCATCGCGACCCCGCTCGCGCGCCGGCTGTTGCGCGCGCTCGAACCGTTCGGCCACGCCCGCGGCGACTGGAAAGCCCGCACCGCCACCCTCGGGCGCACCATGGAGGACGCACCCTGGAGCGGCCTGCTCGCCGGCTTGACGAGCTGGCGCACCTTGCTCCCGCGCCTCGCCTCCGACACCGTCGCGCGCGTCTTCTTAACAGAAGGCGCCGCCGCCCACATCATGCGCGCCACCCAAGTCGGCGGCACCGACCCCACCATCGAACCCGTCGTCCCCATGACGCTCTAGCCGCGCCCCCCTTTGTCATCGTCCCCCTCTTGTCATCCCGAGCGTAGCGCGAAGCGCGTAGTCGAGGGACCGCCCCCCTCGACGCACGCACGCGATGCCCCTTTTGTCATCCCGAGCGTAGCGCGAAGCGCGTAGTCGAGGGACCGCCCCTCTCCGACGCACGCACGCGATGCCCCCCTTTTGTCATCCCGAGCGTAGCGCGAAGCGCGTAGTCGAGGGACCGCCCCTCTCGAAGCACGCACGCGATGCCCCCTTTTGTCATCCCGAGCGTAGCGCGAAGCGCGTAGTCGAGGGACCGCCTCCCATCTCCAGCGAACGGGGCACCCATGCGGGTTACAACCTTGTCCTCATTCGCTATTGCCCTGGCCCTCGGCGCGACCGCCTTCGTGCACGCCGCCGCCAAACCGGACCCGGTGCTCGACGCGCCGCCGGCCGGTCTCGTGCCCTCCACCGCGCACGTCGCCGCGATCCTCTCCAAGCACGACGCCGCCGCCGGCAACGCCGCGAAAACGTTCGTCGAGGATTGGGCGTTCAGCGACACCGGCAGGTCCGGGACGGAACATCTCGTGCAGTCCGGCACCGACTATCACTCCACCATCGCGAACGCGTCCGGCACCGAGCAGTTCGGTCAGCTCGACGGCAAGCGCTGGCACCAAGACCTGAGCGGCTACACGACGCCCAGCACCGACACCGACGAGAGTTCGTTCCAAGCCATCCGTATCACCGAAGACGCCGCCGATCCCAAGAACGACGTCTCGCTCGCGGGCCAGACGACCGGCGATCATCCGGCCTACGTGCTCAAGGTCGCGCCCTCCGGCGAGCACCACCCCGAGTGGCTGTTCTTCGACGCCCAGACCTATCGCGTCGTTCGCGTCGAGCGCGTCAGCGGCACGCATCGTCTGGTCACGACCTTCGACGATTTCCGGACCGTCGACGGGATCACCCAGCCGTGGCACATGCACGACGCGTACTGGACCTCGGAACTCGACGACGACTGGAAGGTCACGTCGTTCCACGGCGGGGTCGCCATCAAGCCCGGCGAGTTCGCCGCACCCGCCAACCCGGTCAAGGCCGGCGTCGCGGAGCGCACCAAACTGCCGTCGACCTTCACCTATGCGACCGTCATCCTGCGCATGACCGTCAACGGCCGCGGCCTCGACTTCGAACTCGATCCGAGCGTGCGCTATAGCTACATCGACTACGACGTCGCCCGGTCGCTCGATCTGCCCGACTTCGGGCAGACGACCCGTCTGCGCAACGGCGACCGGATCCCGTACGACACCCGCATCGCCGACGCCGACATCGGCCCGATCCACCTGCACGACTTCCCCGTCTACGCGACCGACGTCTCGTGGAAGCCGCGCGACGACGTCCGGGTCGTCGGCACGCTCGGCTACGACTTCCTGGCCTCCAACGTGATCCACGTCGACTTCGTCCACGATCTGGTCGAGGTTTTCCCGACCGCCATGATGGCGCCCGCGCCGGCCAAGCCGATCGCCGGCGCGCTCGACATCCCGATGCAGTTCGACAACGGCTCGCTGCTGGTGCCGATGGCGCTGGGCGACGGCTTCACCGAGCACGTCATGTTCGATCCGGCCGAGCCGTGGACGATGGTCTTCGGCGGGTATCTCAACGCGCATCCGTCGTCGTTCGTCTCGAACGACCTCAAGCGCAACCACGACTTCGTCCCGTTCGCCGACGGCGCGTCGTACGGCAAGGTGATCGACACCTGGCTCACCGAGACGCCCGTCGCCGCCTTCGCGAATCTGAACTATCAGAACCTCGCCATGATCGCCACCAACTACACGTACGGGAGTCGCGACATCGATGCCATCATCGGGTACGACTACCTGCACTACTACGACACCTACTACGACTATCCGCACGACCGGCTGCTGCTGGTCCCGAACGCGTGGTTCTTCAAGGCCGCCAAGCCCGATGCGAAATAGTTCGCTGACGCTCGCGGCCGCGGTCGCGCTCTCCGCCGCCCTGCTCGGCGCCAGCGCGTCGAGCGACGACGACGGCACCCAACCACCCGCCGGCATCACGCCGACCCGCGCGACCCTGGCCTTCGTCATCGGTCTCAACCGCAAGGCGGTCGGCAAGCGCACGCCCGGTCTGGCGGCCACTCGCACCGAGACCTGGACCGTCAGCACCGACGGCTTGACCGGGACGGAACGGTTCGTGCAGTCCGGCAAGGACGAACGCGACGATGAGAACGTCGGTCCGTTCCATACGGCCAGCGGCACCCTCGCCGGCAAGTCGTGGCATCAGAACGCGAACGGCGAAGTGGTGGTCGAGCACGACCTGCACCGCCTCGACACGATCAGCTCGCGCGCGATCGCGTCCCAGGATCCGAGCGCGCTCTCGCTGCTCGGCACGGTCACCGTGCCGGTCGACGCCTACGTCATCAAGGTCGCCCCGCCGGGTGGCCGCCTCATCTATCTCTACATCGACAAGACGAGCGGCCAGATCATCCGCCGCGATTCCGCCATTCGCGGCCGCCGGCATATCGTCACCTACGGCGATTTCCGGACCACCGACGGTCTGACCGAACCGTGGCACGCCCACTCCACCGACGGGCGTCCGGAGAACGATCGCGACGACACCCTGACCGCTTTGAGCCTGGGCGCGCCGGTCGATCCGGCGTCGCTGGCGATCCCGCAAGCTTCCACTCCGGTCGCGCTCGCGTCGCCACGCGTCTCGATCCCGATCAAGCTGATGGACGACCGCATCATCATCCCGGTCAAGATCGGCGCGCACACCGTCGACTTCCAGATGGATAGCGGCGCGAGCGTGATCCTGATCAACAACGCCGTCGTCCACGCGCTCAAGCTTCCGACCTACGGCAGCTCGCTCGGCGACACCGCCGGCACCTATCCCCAGGGCCGCACGATCGTGCCGCTCCTGACCTTCGGCGGCGTCACCATGACGAACGTCGAGATGGACAGCGCGCCGTTCACCTGGTGGACCGACGAACATACGCCGGTCGCGGGCCTGATGGGCTTCGACTTCATCGACGGCGCGGTCGTCCACGTCGACTATCAGAACGGCACCCTCGAGGCCTACGATCCGGCCACGTTCGTCCCTCCGGCCGGCGCGACCGCGCTCCCGATCGCGCTCGACGACGACGTCCCGATGATCGACGCGGGCATCGCCAAGGCGATCGGCCATCTCTTCATCGTCGACACCGGCGCGGATCGCAGCGCGCTCTTCACCTCGTTCGTCAGCGCCCATCCGAGCGACGTCGTGGATCTCGGCCTGGGCGATCGCGAACTCGAGCAGTATCCGTTCGTCACGGACTTCCAGGGCGTCGGCGGGACCGTCAAGTACCGTCCGCTCCAGGTCGGCCCGTTCACCTTCGCCGGCTACGTCTTCCCGAAATGGATGTTCACCGGCACGCACGGCGCGCCGTCATTCGAAGGCGACGACTTCGACGGCCTGGTCGGCCAAGACGTGCTCCGCAACTTCGACGTCTACCTCGACTACGCGCACGAGAAGATCTGGCTCGTCCCCAACGACCGCTACAAATCCCGCTGGGGCTGACCTCTCCTTGTCATTCCGCGGCCCCTTGTCATCCCGAGCGTAGCGAAGCGTAGTCGAGGGACGAGGGACCGCCGAGGGCTACGTCCCGATATCCGTCCGGTACGTCAGCTCGGTCGTGCCGATCTTGGCGGCGATCGCCTTGACGCTCTCGTAGGCGCGCGCCCGCGCGCTCGTCAGGTCGTCGCCGGTGCCGGTCACGGTCATCACCCGTCCGCCGCTCGCCATCACGCGGCCGTTCGAGACGGCCGTGTTGCCCCAGAACGCCTGCGCGCCATCCGGCAGCGCGACGTCGGCGTTGAGCCCGGCCAACTCCTTCGACGAGCGCGGATAGTCGGGCGTCGCCAGCACCACGCCGACGCACGTCTGCGGCGAGAGCGTCGCCAAACTCAGGTCCATCGAGCCGTCGGCCACCGACGCCAGCAGCGCGGCGAAGTCGCCGGTCACGCGCGGCATCATCACCTGCGTCTCCGGATCGCCGAAGCGCACGTTGAACTCGATCACGAAGGGCCCGTCCTGCGTCCACATCAGCCCGATGTAGAGCACGCCCACGTAGGCTTCGTCTTCGGCCAGCAGGCCCCGCAGCACCGGCGCGACGATCCGCTCGCGCACGACGTCCATCATGTCGTCGGGGAAGCCGACCGGAGGCGAGAACGCGCCCATGCCGCCGGTGTTGGGTCCGGTATCGCCGTCGCCGGCGCGCTTGTAGTCGCAGGCGCCCGCGATCGGCACCATCGCGCGCCCGTCGCACAGCGCGAACACGCTCACTTCGCGGCCTTCCAGCCGCTTCTCGAGCAGCACGTCCGAACCGCCGCCGGGAACCTTGCCCGGTCCATACCAGTCGCGCAGGACGGCCATCGCCGCATCCGCATCGTCGCACACCACGACGCCCTTACCGGCCGCCAAGCCGTCGGCCTTGACCACCACGCCGTCGCGCCAGCCGTCCAGCGCCTTGCGCGCCGTCTCGAGCGAATGCACCACCGTGAAGCGCGCGGTCGGCACGCCGTGACGCTCCATGAACCGCTTCGCGAAGATCTTGCTCGACTCGAGCCGTCCGCTCGAGCGGCTCGGCCCGAACACGCGCAGGCCGGCGTCCCTGAGCCTGTCGCACACGCCCGACGCGATCGAGACCTCGGGCCCGACCACCACCAGGTCGATTCCCTCGGCCAGCGCGCGCTCGGCCAGCGCCCGGCCGTCGGTCGGCGAGAGGTCCCAGTTGGTGCCGCGCGACGCCGTCCCGGCGTTGCCGGGCGCGGCGAAGATCGCCTCGCACGACGGCGACTCCGCCAACCGCCACGACAGCGCGTCCTCGCGCGCACCATTACCGACCACAAGGATCTTCATCGAGGGCTCATTCCCACTCCACCGTCGCCGGCGGCTTCGAGGTGATGTCGTAGGCGACGCGGTTCACCCCGCGGACCTCGTTGACGATCCGCGTCGAGATGCGTTCGAGCAGCGCGTGCGGCAGGCGCGCCCAATCGGCCGTCATGCCGTCTTCGCTGGTGATCGCGCGGACCGCGACCAGGTTCGCATAGGTCCGGCCGTCGCCCATCACGCCGACCGATTTGACCGGCGTCAGCACCGCGAAGTACTGCCACGGCTTGGGCTCGAGCGTCGCCGCTTCGATCTCGGCGCACACGATCGCATCCGCCTCGCGCACCACCGTCAGGCGCTCCTCGGTGATGTCGCCGATGATCCGCACGGCCAGTCCCGGCCCCGGGAACGGCTGGCGCTGGACCACGTGCTCGGGCAGGCCCAGCACCCGGCCGAGTTCGCGCACTTCGTCTTTGAAGAGCGAGCGCAGCGGTTCGATCAGCGAGAAGTCCATGTGCTCGGGCAGGCCGCCCACGTTGTGATGCGACTTGATCTTGTGCCCGGCTTTGCTGTCCGGCGTCTTCGACTCGATCACGTCCGGATAGAGCGTGCCCTGCACCAGATACTTCACGCCCGGGATCTTGGCCGCTTCTTCTTCGAAGACGCGGATGAACTCGTGGCCGATGATCACCCGCTTGCGCTCGGGGTCCTCGACCCCGGCCAGCGCGTCGAGGAAGCGCTTGCGCGCGTCGATCGCGATCACGTTGAGATGCAGCACGTCGCGGAACGCCGCCACCACCGACTCGGCCTCGCCCTTGCGCAGCAGCCCGTGATCCACGAACACGCAGGTCAGCTGCTCGCCGATGGCGCGCGCCACCAGCGTCGCTGCGACCGCCGAATCCACGCCGCCCGAGAGCGCGCAGATCACCCGGTCGCCGCCGACCTTCGCCTTGATCTCGGCGGTCGCGGTCTCGACGAACGAGTCCATCCGCCACTCGTTGCCGAGCCCGGCGATGCCGTGCAAGAAGTTGTCGAGCACCCGGCGGCCGCATTCCGAATGCACCACCTCGGGATGGAACTGCACGCCGTAGATCTTCCGGCGCGCGTCGCCCATCGCGGCGACCTCGCACCGGTCGGTCGACGCCAGCTTCTCGAATCCGTCGCCGAGCCGGGTGACCGAGTCGCCGTGCGACATCCACACCCGCGTGGTCGGGTCGACGCCGGCGAACAGTCCGGCGGCGCTCGCCGCCCGCAGTTCGGCCGGCCCGTACTCCGCATGGTCGAGCTTCACCAGCTCCGAGCCCAGATGCCGCGCGATCAACTGCATGCCGTAGCAGATGCCCAGGATCGGCACGCCGCTCCCCAACAGCGCCGCATCCACATCGGGCGCATCCGGCACCATCGTCGACTCCGGCCCGCCCGACAGGATGATCGCTCCCGGATTGCGCGCCGCCAACGCCGCCCACGGCGTATCGAACGGCACGATCTCGCAATAGACGCCGGCCTCGCGCACGCGCCGCGCGATCAACTGGCTGTACTGCGCCCCGAAATCGAGGACGAAGACCGTGTCGCTCATGCTCGCCCTACGCCGCTTTGGTCGCGGCGATGGTCGCGTCGTAGTTCGGCTCGGTGGTCACTTCCGGCACGATCTCGACGTACTTGATCGTCTTGTCCTTGCCGATCACGACGTTGGCGCGCGCCAGCAGGCCGATCTCCTTGATCCGCAGGCCGTAGGCCGTGCCGAACTCGTGGGTCTTGAAGTCCGAGAGCATCGCGAGGCCTTCCACGCCTTCGGCGCCGGCCCAGCGGCCCATCGCCATCGGCAGGTCCATGCTCACCACGTACGCCTTCGCCCCGTCGCCCAGTTCCTCGACCCGGCCGTTGAACGTCTTGGACTCGAGCGAGCAGACGCCGGTGTCGAGCGAGGGCACCACGATGAGCAGCGCGTTGCGCGTGCCGTTGGCGGTGACGTCGTCGAGCGAGACCGGCTTCATGTCGCCGCCGGTCAGGTGCAGCTCGGGCGCGGCGTCGCCGACCTTGACGGTCGTCCCGACCAGCGTCATCGGATTGCCGCGCATGGTGATCACGCCGGTGACTTCTTCTGCCATGATGTTCCCCTATCGGATGTCTTCGTAGTGTAGTGGACTTAGGTTAAGATCTCTTGAAGGCGGTCGGCATCGCGCGCGAGCGTCACTTCCATCGCGATACGTTCTCCGACCGAGACGTCGCGCCCCCAGCGATAGGCGGAATACGGCGTGTACCGCGTTCCGGGCGATCCCGGGATGCGCAGCGAGACGTCGTAGCAGACGAACGCCTTGGGCGGCCCGGCCACGATGATGCACTGCAGCGCGAACGGACCGATGATGCCCGGCGCCTTAGCGGCCTGGGCCGCAGCGACGAACCGCTCGCCCATCTCGAACGCCTTCTCCAGCGTCGATTCGGTCAGGGTGGTCGCGATATGGCCGGCCTCTTCCAGCCGCATCGGCACCGAACGCAGCCCCTCGAACGCCGACGGCGGGACGTTGCGGAAGCCCTCCAGGTTCGTCTGGCGGCGGGTATCCGTCCCCATCAGTTCCAGCTCGCCCAGGATCGGCGAGTAGAAGAAATTCAGGTTGACCGACGGTCCGAGCGCGTACTCCTCGATCACCGCGCCGCGCAGTCCGTCCTCGGTCACCATTCCGGCGGCCAGCAGCTTCTCGGCCTGCTCGCGATATTCTGCCGGCGACGAGCACAGGAAGAACGCGCGCTCGAACGAGATCTTCGCGTGCGGCGCCTTCACCATCACCAGCCGGTCGATGTCGTCGGGCGATGGGAACTGCAACGGATAGCGGATCCCGGCCGCCTCCATCAGCGCGTACTGGTTGTTCGCCTCGCCGCGCTCTTCCGCGCGCAGCAGCGAGCGGCTGCCGAAGAACGGGACCTGCATCTTCGCTTCGATCTCGTCGTAGGTGTATTTCTGATGGAGGTAGACCTCGAACGACCGGTTGGCCACGAAGATCGCGTTCTGCGCGAACAGCGCCGCCTGCACGTCCTCATCCAGCAGCTCCGCGAACGCATCGAGTTGGTACGTCGAATCCACGCAGCCGCGCGCCGGCACCGAGTCGTCGCGGAAATAGTACCGCAGGTACGTCTTCTCGCGCCCCTTCTCGGTCACGATCAGATTGCGCAGCCCCTGCAGCCGGGCCCCATACGCGACGTCCAGCGCCGAATGGCTGCCGATCGAGCAGAGCGCCAGGCGCGACCGATCGTAGGCGCCCAGCGCCCGGGAAACCGATTCATGCACGCCCCCGGGGTACGACGTCGGACCGAAGGGGTCATGCCGTGCCTAGCCTCTTGTCATCCCGAGCGTAGCGACGCACAGGACGTGCTAGTGCCGACGAAGCCCATGGATGGGCGTGAGTCGGCCGAAGCGAAGTCGAGGGACCGCCTCCCACCAAAGATAGCGTCTCGAAGGACATCCCTCTGTCATCCCGAGCGGAGCGAAGCGCAGTCGAGGGACCGCCGAACGCCCCTGCGAACGACGCCGCGATGGCAACCCTCCTGATCCGGAACGCCGCCCGCATCGAGACGTTCGATGACGCCGATGCCGCCTACGACGGCGGGTCGATCTTCGTGCGCGACAACGTCATCGAGCAGATCGGCCCGTCGGCCGCTCTTCCGCAGGCCGCCGACCGGATCGTCGACGCGAGCGACTGCATCGTCATCCCGGGCCTGGTCAACACGCACCATCACTTCTACCAGACGCTCACGCGCAACGTGCCCGGCACGCAGGACGCCAAGCTGTTCGATTGGCTGACGACCCTCTATCCGATCTGGGCGCGCATGGACGGCGAAGCCTTCCGCAGCGCGACCGGCGTGGCGCTCGCCGAACTCCTCAAGTCCGGCTGCACGACCGCCTTCGATCACACCTACATGTGGCCCAACGGCGCCCGCGTCGACGATCAGGTCGCCGTCGCCCGCGAGATGGGCGTGCGCTTCCACGTCTCGCGCGGCTCGATGTCGGTCGGCCGTTCCAAGGGCGGGCTCCCGCCGGACTCGTGCGTCGAAGACGAAGACGCCATCCTCGCCGACTGCGAACGCGTCGTCGACACGTTCCACGACGCCTCGCGCTACGCGATGACCCGCGTCGTGCTGGCGCCCTGTTCGCCGTTCTCGGTCTCGCCCGACCTGATGCGTCAGAGCGCCGAACTCGCCCGCCGCAAGGGCGTGCAGCTGCACACCCACCTCGCCGAAACGCTGGACGAAGAGCACTTCTGCCTCGAGAAGTTCGGCCGCCGCCCGGTCGAACTCGCCGAGGACCTCGGCTGGGTCGGGTCGGACGTCTGGTACGCGCACATGGTCCACCCGTCGCCCGCTGAGATCGGCCGCCTCGGCGCGACGCGCACCGGCATGGCCCACTGCCCCAGCTCCAACATGCGTCTCGCATCCGGCGTCGCCCCGATCGGCGCGATGCGCAAAGCCGGCGCGCGCGTCGGCCTGGCCGTCGACGGCTCCGCGTCCAACGATTCGTCGCATCTCCTAGCGGAAGCGCGCCAGGCGCTGCTCGTGCAGCGCGTCCACAACCTCGATCCCGCCGCGCTGACCGCGCGCGAGGCGTTGCGCATCGCGACCCGCGGCGGCGCCGAGGTGCTCGGGCGCGACGACATCGGCCACCTGGCCGTCGGCATGGCCGCCGACATCGTCGGCTTCCGCCTCGACACCCTCGACCTGGCCGGCGGCGCCGTCCACGACCCGCTCGCCGCCCTCATCTTCTGCACGCCCCCCAACGCCGACTTCGCGATCGTCAACGGCCTCCCCAAAATCGAGCACGGCGCGTTCCTCAACCTCGACGTAGAGCGACTCGTCGCCACCCAAAACCGCATCGCCAAGAAACTGTTGGTGTAGGGTTCTCACTCCTCTGTCATCCCGAGCGTAGCGAAGCGTAGTCGAGGGGCGCCCGGGACGCTCCGCAGCGCACAGACCAGCGCTATGGAATCGGTCCCGCCGAAATCGTCACCAGCGTAACCGTCCGCCGTTGCACCGGCGTACCGGGCGCCGGTCGCTGCGCCAGCACCGTGCCCAACCGCGCCGGCGAGCGGCGGGCCGCGACGCGGATGCCCAGCTTCGCGGCGGCCAACACGCGCGCCGCGTCGGCCAAGCTCCGTCCGACGACGCCCGGAACCGCGACCGGCGGCAAGCCCGAACTCACCACCACGCTCACGCTCTCGCCCTTGCGCAGCATCGCGCCCGACGCCGGCGTCTGCGCGACCACCACGCCGCTGCGAAGGCGTTCGTCCGCCCGATGCGAGACGGCCGATACCAGTCCGGCGACTTCGACCGCCTTGAGCGCGCTTGCCTCGGTCCGGCCGCGCAGATCCGGAACGCGCACGTCCGCTTTCGGCCGCAGCGCGATCGCAACGCCCACTATCAGCACCACCACAAGCGCTGCGGCGAGGGCGATCGGCGCCCACGCGGGCACCACGTACGCTCGCGACTGCCGCCGCATCCACGCCAACGCCTCCGTCAGCCGGTCGGCCTGACGCGTGCGGGCCACGGGCACGGGTCGCGCCTGCACGATCGTCGCTGCCTCCGGACCGAACGCCGGCGTCCGTGCGTGTTCCAAAGCCGCCAGGTCCGCGTCGAGGTCGCTCGCCGACGCGTACCGCGCTGCAGGGTCTTTCTGCAGCAGACGATGCACGATCGTCGCGAGCCCCGGGCTCATGAACGCCTGCAGAGCGGCGACCGCCGGCACCGGCGCCTGGACGTGCGCCAGCGCGACGGCCAGCTCCGACTCCCCCGCGAACGGCACCGCGCCGCTGCGCAGTTGATAGATGAGGATCCCGAGACTGTACAGATCGGATGCGGCCGTGACCGGTCGTCCCTGCGCCTGCTCGGGCGAGCAGTAGTGCGCGCTGCCGACCATGTGTCCCGGGCGCGTGATCGTGAAGTCGCCCGGGCCGGCCGTCTTGGCCAGCCCGAAGTCCACGACTTTGACGACCCCGTCGGCCGCCACGAGCACGTTTCCGGGCTTGATGTCGCGATGCAGGACGCCGCGTTCGTTCGCGACCGCAAGCGCCTGCGCGATCTGCCGCGCGAACGCGACCACGTCGGCTTCCGGCAGGGGCCCGTCGCGGCTCAGCACGGCAGCCAGCGACGGTCCGTCGACGTACTCCATCACGATGGCGTGCGAATCGCCGTCGCTCAGGATGTCGTGGATGGCGACGACGTTGGGGTGCGCGACGGTGGCGGCGGCCCGGGCCTCGGCATAGAAGCGCGCCAGGAACGCGGGGTCAAGCGCGTAGGCCGGTTTGAGCACTTTGACCGCGACCGTCCGCCGGAGCACGCGGTCGTAGGCGCGCGAAACGGTGCAGGTCGCACCTTCGCCTGCCGGCTCGCCCAGCAAGTAGCGGTCTCCAAGCAAACGGGATGCCGAGCGTGCCACAGGTCGTACGTTTCCCCGTTCGCGCCGAAAACGAACATCCGGTGGTTTGAGCGGCCGGAACGGGGTAAATCCGGCTGAGGACATGGCGGAATTTCGCAAGCTTATCCCTGCGGGACACCAGGCCACCAGCGAAGCGCGACGCACCATTGTGCGATTCGCGGCTTCGTGGTTCGACGGCGAGGCGCTGACCGACATCCAGTTGGCGGCCGGCGAGGCGCTCGCGAACGCGGCCGAACACGGCTTTCGGCCCGGGACCGAGATCGAGATCCGCTGCTCGTGCGACGGCCACGCGCTGATCATCGAGATCCGGGACGCCGGGACCGGATTCAGACCGCCGCGCCGCCGAAAGGCGCCCCCTACCGGAGCGCCGCGCGGCTACGGCATCACGATCATGCGAACGCTGATGGACCGCGTGCGGTATTCGCACAATGGGACGCGCGTCCGGCTGACCAAGTTCGTGAGCCCGGCCCGCAGCGCGACGTTAGACGAGGAACTCGCCTAGGTCCCTTCGATATCGTGGTCTTGGAAATCGACCGCGACCACGTTGTCCTGGCGTCCCCGGACGCGCTCGTGGGCGGCGGGAACGTCGTGCGGGTGATCGTGGCCGCAATTGGCATCCTCGCAGGCCTCGATCGCATCCTGCGTCTTGGACTCGACGGAGAGTTGCGCGTCGAGCAGCGCATCGCGCCCCTGCGCCGTCGGATTCTGCCGCAGCGCATGTTCGATCTCGGCCTTCGCCTCGACCGCTTCGCGAAGTTCGTAGATCGCGTCGACATGATCACGTTCTTTTTCCACGATGGCTACCTCGTTTCAGGGGCTTGCATGCTTGCCTTACCGTGCCCATCCCTCCTGTCGGAACGGCGCCGAAAATGTCAGAAACGTACGGTACTCCGACAAAAGCCGGTTCGAAGTTGAGAAGAATGCGCGAACGCAGAGGCCTCTAAGCGGAGGCGGGTAAGATGCTACGGTACGCGCTGCTCCCACCTCCCCGCGTTTCGCAAGCGCACTCCTCGAAAGCAGACACCATGGCGGACGCCAAGAAGATCAACTGGCCGATCGCGATCAGCATCGGCGCCATCCACGTCATCGCGCTCGCCGCGGTCATCCCCGCGCTCTTCTCCTGGTCGTCGTTCTTCCTGATGATCGGTCTGAGCATCCTCACATGCGGGATCGGCATCTCGCTCTCGTTCCACCGCTCGCTCACCCATCGCGGTCTGCGCCTGATCAAGCCGTTCAACTACATCGCCGCGTTCCTCGGAACGCTCGCGCTGCAGGGCGGCCCGGTCACCTGGGTCGCGACCCATCGTCAGCATCACGCCGCCACCGATAAGGACGGCGATCCGCACGGCGCCGACCGCGGCTTCTTCTGGTCGCATTGCGAGTGGCTCATCCGCAACAACGACGCCGTCCCGAACGACGCCGAACGTGCCCGCCTGGCGCCCGACCTCTACAACGATCCGATCATGATGCTCCTCGACAAGAACAGCGTGCTGCTCCAGATCCTCTTGGGCGTCGGTCTGTACGCCTTCGGCGGTCTCTCGGCGGTCATCTGGGGCACGTTCGTCCGCCTGACCGTGATGTACCACTCGACCTGGCTCGTCAACAGCGCGTCGCACATGTTCGGCTACCGCACCTACAAGACCAACGATCTCTCGCGCAACAACTGGTGGGTCGCGCTCCTCTCCTGGGGCGAAGGCTGGCACAACAACCACCACGCCTTCCAGTTCTCGGCCCGTCACGGCCTGCGCTGGTTCGAGTTCGATCCGATCTGGCTAGCCATCCGCGGCCTCGCCGTCGTCCGCATCGCCCGCGACATCAAAGTCCCCAGCCTAGAAATGCGCCAACGCCTCTCCCTGTCATCCCGAGCATAGCGAAGCCT
>Ga0207667_10000199_pt1 | contig 87200 bp, 76 predicted proteins | sample KBSCornC52_FD_184301 | JGI IMG/M metagenome (GOLD analysis project Ga0207667, IMG submission 184301) | Corn rhizosphere microbial communities from Kellogg Biological Station, Michigan, USA - KBS Corn C5-2 (SPAdes) (version 2) | ecosystem: Host-associated > Plants > Roots > Rhizosphere > Soil ... | reverse complement strand
CGTTCGGTGCCGAATGGGGCGTGCCATCCGTATTCTGGTTTGTTGGCGGCATCGACCCTGGGATCTATGCGAAAGCCAAAGAGGAGGGAAAAATGGGTGAGATCCCGACCAACCACAACCCGCGTTTCGCGCCGGTAATCCATCCGACTTTAGAGATAGGCGTAAAAGCGCTTGTAGTTGCCGCGTATGCCTGGCTCGCCGCGTGACGAATGTCGGTATCCGGATGGCCCCGGAAGCCGTTTCGCGCTCCTAGCAACTCAAGCTGGATGCTGCGCCACGGGAAGCTTCCAGCCTCTTCGGATTGCCAGCAGACGCAGTACTACACAAACGATTCCTCCGATGGCCGGTGCTATTGTCGCGGAACGCGGTAAAAACGTGTCGCCAATCACAACAACGCCTGCACCTGCCAAGGCGGCGATCGCGTAGAGTTCAGCGGTGAAGACAACAGGGACTTCCGCGACAAGAATGTCGCGCGCCATTCCTCCGCCAATTCCGGTCAGCACGCCCATCAGCACTGCCGCACCCGGTCCGAGATGAAAAGCTAACGCTTTGCCAGCTCCAACAACCGCAAAAAGACCAAGCCCCAGGGCATCGAAGAGCTGCACCGGGCTTTTCATCTTTGCCAAGAGCGGGTACCAGAAAAATGTGACGAAACCAGCAAGCAGGGAAAGAGTGATATATCGCCAGTCATGGATAGAAGCGGGAGGGATGGCCCCGATGAGCACGTCGCGGGTAATTCCCCCAGCTGTTGCGGCGACGATTGACAATACCAGCACACCAAAAAGATCAATTCTGTGCTTCACGCCGGCCGCCGCTCCGCTGACTGCAAACACAAATGTCCCGACCAGATCGAGCACCTTGAGGAAACCGCTTACGAGGACCTGATCATTGAGAGTCATGCGAGTTACTATACTATTCGCTTCTGAATGATGATCAACATAGGTTCAAGACTGAATAGACTTCCTGAATGATAGCGTCCTAAATAAAAGTGGACGATCTTCCGATGTCGGGTCGCTGGCATTCATTCAGAGCAGGGTAGAGAATTGGGCTACCCAGATGGGCATTGCGGAGAAACCCGAGGACCAGTATGAAGCGGTGCACGATTGACGGAAGGGAGCGCTCGTGAAAGTAGCATTGATTGGAATTAGTGGACATGTGGGCTCACGGCTGGCTAGAGAACTTCTCGCTCGCGGTCACAAAGTTTCCGGGATCGCACGGCACCCGGGGAATGAACCGACTCAAGCGGGCCTGATCATCTGCGAGGGAGATGCCACCGTTCCGTCGGAATTGGCTCCTCTGATTAAGAACCACGACGTGGTTATCAGTGCTTCGAGATTCCAAACGTCAGACCCGCAGAGTCTGATCAGTGCCGTCAAGAAAGCGCACGTCAAGCGCCTTATGGTAGTGGGGGGAGCTGCCAGTCTATTGGTCACTCCGGGAAAACGGCTGATCGACACACCAGGGTTTCCGGATGCTTACAGGGCCGAGGCACAGGCCGGAATTCGGTTCCTTGATGAACTCCGTAACGAGAAGGAACTTGAATGGATATTTCTGTCCCCCTCGGCAGAATTTGTGCCGGGCGAGCGCACGGGGAAATTTCGCTTGGGAACAGATCGGTTGCTTACCGATTCGAACGGCCGAAGTTGGGTTTCAATGGAGGACTATGCCATTGCAATGGTTGATGAGATGGAGCATCCTAAGCATCTCAGGGAGCGCCTCACGGTCGGGTACTAGCGGAGCCTAGATAAATCCTGATTCATCGACAGGTCGAAGTTGTTCGCAAACTCCCTGTTCAACGCTTCAATGTTACCTGGAGGGAATATATGACGAAATCGACAAGCACAATTGAGCACCTTGAGCGCAGGCAGGAAGCCCCCTTGATCACACCCACAGACTTAAAAGGCAAGGCAACAAAGGATATCTCCGGAGCGATGAACGGGATTCTGGCAGACGTATTCGCGCTCTATCTGAAAACCAAGAACTTCCACTGGCATATGAGCGGGCCACACTTTCGCGACTATCACTTGCTTCTCGATGAACAGGCGGATCAGTTGTTCGCCATGACGGACTCCATTGCAGAGCGGGTTCGCAAGATCGGAGGAACGACGATTCGCTCCATTGGGCACATAGCCCGGATGCAGCGTGTCCTGGACAACGATGCCGATTTTGTCGAGCCAGAAGACATGCTTTCGGAGTTGCGCGAAGACAACAGCACTCTTCAGGCTCGTCTCCGAGAAGTACACGGAGTCTGTGAAGGTCATCATGACATTGCAAGTGCAAGCCTCATTGAGACGTGGATCGACGAAACAGAGCGGCGTACGTGGTTCCTGTTTGAATCAGGGCGCCGTGCGGATTCTGCCGGACACTGAAAGCCACCGATGTTGGTGAGGGCTTCGCTAGACGAGCTGATCGCGGAATGGATTCTTTGAGATGCCAGCTTGGCTGTCGTGTCTCTCCTCAATGATTCGTGAAGAATAATTGCGAAGAAACTGGAAACTAGAAGCATTCAAGAGTTTCCGCGGATTACTTACCGAGAGGAAACAAGATCATGCTCAGGAAAACTCTCGTCGTGACTCGCCGGCTGCCCGAGGCATTGAAGTGACCAATACCCCAGATGTGGTGACCGACGAGACCGCCGATATTGCGATTCTTCTGCTGGCTGCTTCTCGGCGGGCCAGCGAGGGGGAAGCGCTTGTTCGGAGCAGCCAATGGCGCGATCCGAAGCGCCTTGAACTGCTGGGTTGGCAACTAACGGCGAAGGTCCTTGGCACGGCGACGGTTGAGACGCGGATACGAATAGGCATGAGAGCGCTCGATAATCTTGATGCCACCCTGGCGTCCGGACTCCCGAAAGACCAGTGACTCCCATCGTTGTTTCTCAGCATTGATGAGCCGTCTTCGAAAGGGTCTGATCGATATGGCAAATATGTTACCCGCAATTTTTTTTGGGCACGGCAACCCTATGAATGCCCTCCAGAACAACCGTTACACCGAAGGATGGCGGCAGTTGGGAGTGCAAATTCCGAGACCCACGGCGATCCTTTCAATCTCCGCTCATTGGTTCGTGCCTGGAACCGGCGTTACCGTTAGCACCGCGCCACGGACCATTCACGATTTCGGAGGTTTTCCACGAGAGTTGTTCCAGGTTCAGTACCCAGCGATGGGTGATCCAAATCTCGCCTCCCGGGTTCAACGAATGCTGGCCCCGACGCCCGTTGTACTTGATAACGGATGGGGTCTCGATCACGGCACATGGTCCGTACTGCGACACGTGTATCCGGATGCGGATATTCCGGTGGTGCAACTGAGCATTGATGAAAGCAAGCCCGCGAAATTCCACTTCGAGATCGGCCGAAAGCTCGCTCCACTACGGGATGAAGGCGTCCTTATTGTGGGTAGTGGCAATCTCGTGCACAATCTTCACACCTATGCGTGGGGTAGGCACATGCCCGATCCCTATGACTGGGCGATCCGATTTGAGACCGAAGCGAAACAAATGATGCTGGCGGGCGAACATAAATCGCTTATCGACTACGAGATGCTCGGGCCCGATGCAAAGCTCTCGATCCCAACGCCAGATCATTATTTACCCCTGCTCTATGTTCTTGGAACCGGTCAGGCGGGAGAGAGGGTGTCCTTTCCCATTGAGGGAGTGGATGGAGGATCCATATCAATGCTTACAGCCAAGATTGGATAATCTTCACTTCGATGCCGCCCGATGATTCTCAAAGCATAGGCCACGCAGTTGAGCTGGCCGCCGTGCCAGTCAAATCCCAATTTTGACTCGGACGTAGTGCTCACCCTGTTTTGACGCCGTTATGTCTGCTACCGCGGTTCAGGCCACCAGCAATATTTTTCCGATACCTCCCTTTTCTGCAATGGAATGAGCCTCTGCAGCTTTGCTGAGTGGCAATTCGCGGCTAATTGGAATCACGAGTTTGCCATCTCGCACCGCTTCGGCCATGACTTGGAGCGTATTCCGATCGGGTTTCGCGAATACTGGAATCACCCTCACAGACGAGTATTTCGCCGCGTTCGCCGGTGCCCCGAGAACCGAGGCAAACGTCCCTCCCGGTTTGACCTTGGCGATCAGCGTTTCCGCGGTTCTTCCACCAACCGTATCCGCTACTGCATCGAGCGGCGGAAGATTCGCGATCGCATTGGTGTCATCTGTTGCGACCACCTGATCCGCCCCCAATGAATTCGCCTCATCCATTTGTCTCTTCAAAACTCCTGCGATCACGGTCGCGCCGAGTTCCTTCGCGGTGAACACCGCAGAACGCCCGACCCCTCCTAAAGCACCTACGACCATGACCGTTTGGCCCGCTCTAATTCCCGTTGCGGAAAGGAGTTGGTTGCCTGTTGTCGTCACCAGCGGCAGCGCCGCGGCCCGGATCAAATCAAGGCCCTCGGGAATATCTGCCAGGATGTCCGCTTTCACCACACAAAGTTCGGCGTACGTATTGTTCGCCATGGCGAACACCGGATTACCGACAGTAAAAGCTTCAACTCCCGGCCCAATCTTTACGACGGTCCCTGCCACATCAACTCCTATGAGGCCTGGGAAGTGGAGCGGATAAAAATTCTGCGTTAACCCGGCGCGTCGTTTATAGTCGATCGGATTTACACTCGCGGCGGCGACACGCACCAGCACTTCGCCTCGATTGGGAACCGGGTCAGGATAGTCCTCGAACTTCAGCACGTCCGGACCACCATATTCGTGGACAACTATTGCTTTCATGATTCACCTCCAGGTCGGAAAAACAAGCGATGGCAGTTCACTACATCGGGCAAAACAATAATAATGGCAATACTGCTCCTTCCAGCATCGCTCGCGTCTAACTTCGGTGCCCGGATTTGCGGTGCAGGCGCTGATTGCGCCGCAGACCGAGAGTGTAATAGATCTGATTGGCCTCGCACCATGCCATCAGGATCTTCCGGCAGAAGCCCGAGTCGGCGCGCAGATGATCTTTGCCCGGGCCAGCGGCGGCAAGTTAAAGGGGCTGTTTCATTCGATCGATCACTTGCCCTTTCCAAGCTTCGTAAACTCGAAATACCGGAGATACATGAATGCGACATCGTGAGATGCACCGAACGGAACGAATCGGTTGGCTGCGTGCTGCTGTTCTTGGCGCAAATGACGGAATCGTTTCTACCGCCAGCTTGGTCGTAGGCGTGGCCTCGGCCAATTCGCATCGGGCTGAGATCTTGCTGGCGGGCGTTGCTGGACTTGTGTCCGGTGCGCTCTCGATGGCCGCTGGAGAGTATGTATCGGTCAGTTCGCAAGCCGATACCGAGCGCGCAGATCTCGCACTGGAGAGAAAGGAACTGGCCACGCAGCGCCCCGCCGAGGAAAGAGAACTGGCCGCCATTTATGTGCAACGCGGCCTGGATCCCGAACTCGCTCAAACGGTGGCACTGAAGCTGATGGCCCACGATGCTCTTGGCGCTCACGCCCGCGATGAACTTGGCCTCTCTCAAACGCTTCTTGCTCGTCCTCTACAAGCAGCATTTTCGTCCGCAGCAACATTTTCGGTCGGAGCAGCGTTGCCCATCTTGACGGCGGTGTTAGTGCCCCAGGCTGGGATCTCGCTGGCCGTTTCAGGCGTCTCACTGATGTGCCTCGGCTCCCTCGGTGCACTGGCTGCCCGAACGGGTGGCGCTTCCGCTTGGGTAGGGGTTCTAAGGGTCACGTTCTGGGGAGCGCTGGCAATGGCCGCGACGGCAGCTATCGGGGCAGTATTTGGCACGACAATGAACTGACTTCCAGTCGTTTTCTGGTTGCCCTTAAAATGTCGAGCGGAACAATAATGAGAAGCAACAAAGAAGAGCATCGTGTGATGATTGGTTTCTGTAAGTGACTACGGCTTGAATCTAGGACATCAGCCTCAGAGGCATCGGGTTGACGAACGCGACTAAGGGACAGCCTGCTGCAGCTTTACTCCCCGCAGCAGTTGCGCATTCGCGGCGACGATAATGGTGGAAAGGCTCATGGCAATGGCCCCCACACTCATGGGTAGGTCGATTCCCCAGGGAACGAAAAGGCCTGCTGCTACAGGGATCGCGACGAGATTGTAAGCGGTTGCCCAAACCAGGTTTTCAATCATTTTGCGATAGGTAGCACGAGAGAGCTCGATGGCGCCAACAACGTCCCGCGGGTCGTTACGTGCTAGGACGATTCCGGCCGACTCAACCGCCACATCAGTTCCAGCGCCAATTGCGATTCCCACGTTTGCGGTAGCCAGCGCCGGTGCGTCGTTCACGCCGTCGCCCACCATGGCGACTTTCCTCCCACCCGCCTGAAAGCGCTTGACTGCGGATGCCTTGTCTGCGGGAAGAACTTCGGCCGCAACCTCATCGATACCAAGGCGCCGCGCCACAGAATCCGCCACGGCTTTCGAGTCGCCAGTGATCATAGCGACCTGAATACCCAGCCGATGAAGGCGATCAACCGCTTCCTTTGATTCCGGTCTGATCTCGTCTTCGACGGAAAAAGCACCGAGGAACTGGCCGTCGGCGACGGTATAAAGAACGGTTTTACCCTCTGATGCCCAAGCCATTGTCACCTTTGCAATCTCGGGCGGGATCACCACACTGTTCTCAGCCAAAGAACGCGGGCCGCCGATTCCGATTCTTCTGCCTGCTACCATTGCTCGCGCTCCCCGTCCGGGCAGCGCTTCGAACTCTGAAGGCTGCAACTTGGGGATGTTTCGACGATTGGCTTCGGCCACGATGGCTTGGGCGAGCGGATGTTCGGAGGTGATTTCGACGGCTGCGGCATAAGCCAGCAATTCATTTTCGTTGCTACCTGGTGCAGCCGCGCTGGCCGACACCGCTGGGGTGCCACGTGTTAGCGTTCCGGTTTTGTCAAAAACCACCAAATCCAGAGTGCGGGCATTCTCCAGTGCGAGCCTGTCCTTGACGAGAAGACCGTTGCGCGCCCCGAGAGAAGTAGAGATTGCTATGACGAGTGGAATCGCAAGACCAAGGGCATGGGGACAAGCGATTATAAGGACCGTTGCCGTCCTGATCAAGGCATGTTCTTTGTCTCCTGAAATCCACCAGTAGGCGGCTGTAATCGCACCGGACGCAACTGCCACGTAGAAAAGTAGCGCTGCCGCGCGGTCGGCAAGAGCCTGCGTGCGAGAGCCGGAAGCTTGCGCAGCGGCAACAAGGCGCATGATGCCTGAAAGAGCGGTCTGCTCCCCTACGGCTGTAATCCGGACTCGCAGGCTTCCACCGCTCGCGATCGTGCCCGCAATAACTGCGGCCCCTGGTGTTTTGGTGATCGGCCGGGACTCGCCGGTGATCATCGACTCGTCGACGTCGGCAGTTCCTTCGACAACTGCGCCATCCGCCGGTACACGGGCTCCGGGCCGGACGAGGACGATATCGTCCACACGGAGGTCAGACAGTCGAACATTTTCAGTTCCTGTGCCGCTTACGCGCTCCGCAGTGTCCGGGAGCAACGCAGATAGGGCATCCAGAGCGCCACGCGCCTGGGAAATCGCTCTCATTTCCAGCCAGTGCCCAAGAACCATGATTGTGATCAGAGATGCTAGTTCCCACCAGACATCAATCTCGAAAAAGCCCAGTGTTGCGGCTACTGACGTCGCGAACGCCACGATGACAGCCAGGCTTATAAGAGTCATCATGCCTGGCTGACGGTCCGCAAGCTCGCGTTCAGCGCCGCGGATAAAAACAAGGCCGCCGTAAAAGAAGACGGCCGTTCCAAGGATCGGTGGAATCAATTTCGATCCTGCGAAGGACGGCGCAGTGTACCCAAGCCAGTGTTGAACGTCTGGTGACCAGATAACGACGGGAATGGTAAGCGCGAAGCTCAACCAGAACTTGTCGCGGAACATTGCCACCGAATGTCCTGCATGGCGGCCGTGGGTTGCGTGCGCACCCGATATTTTGGGACCGGGATGTCGATTGGGCGATTGCTCGTGTTCCGGGTGCGACATGTTGTGCATGTGGACTCCAAGATCGCTAACTGCACCCTCATTGCGAGCTGAATCCTAGGATCGGACTTTAACAGAGCCGGCGCCACGACGGCGCGATATGCCAATTATCAAGCCTAAACACGAAGCAAGAGCCGGCCTCCTCGACTGCGGACGCGAGGAGCGGCATACCTGGCGTACGTTGCTGGTTTCATGTTTGGGGAGATCGCAGCCCGACTGTTTGAGGATACCCCAACGTCGAGGCGTCGCTACCTGCATTGGCGACTGTCAGGCGTAGAATTCGGCAAGAGAGATTGCGCAAGTCACAAGAACGCACAGGCCAAGTCACGAGTTGCATTGGCGACATCATCGCTGCAACGGATTCCTCTGCACATTCGGTAAGCGTCCTCATCCATTGTTGTGTTGGGCCCGAAGTAGTGAAAGATCACATTTCAATGCAGTCATGCTTTAGTAGAAGTCTGGCCGTTTTCCCTCGCGCGATACACTTTCCAAGCACGATAAACCAAAGCGACCCCAATCCAGCCTGATCCTGCCATCAGCGTATAGCCTGCAACTTTCGGGAAGAAGAATAACAGTGCAGCAGCCCCCAGTAGAATCAGACCGGTTGCAAGGATCAAACGCGCTTCGACCGGCTGCAGTACCCGACGGTCCGTGAATGCCGCACCGACTACGTTCCCGATGCGAATTGCGCCTGCGGCAGCCCGGCCGGCGCTCCCGCCTCCGCTTGTGGTTGTCGGCAGGCGGTGCCGAGGTTCTCCAGGAGCCTTTACTCTCTTGGTCGGATCAAGGATCACTTCCGTAGCATTGGCCAGATCGGTGAGGTACTGCTCCTCCATTTGTCGCGCAAACTCGGCGTTCTCGATAACTGCATCGAGTTCGCAGTTGCCCAACCAACTCGCAATATTCAAGTTCGTGGAGCCAACGCGCGCCCACCGCCCATCAGCAACCGCAGTCTTTGCATGAATCATCGTCCCGTTCCACTCGAATATTCGAACACCTGCTTCAAGTAGCGGGCGATAGCCGGACCGCGAAAGGGGTCTAAGGAACGGAATGTCAGTGGCATTTGGCACGAGCAATCTCAGGTCAACGCCGTCTCGTGCCGCAGCCCTCAGTGCCTGGACATAGGCTGTTGTGCCTGCATAATAGGCATCGGTGAGCCACAGTCGTTTTCGGGCCATAGCAGCAATCAGTTGATCTAAACGAAACAAGCTACCAGTTGCGGGTACGGTTGCAACCACGCGCAGGTTCATGTCACCGGATGGAGAAGGCACTGCCATCGCTGACATTTCATCGTCTGAGATTGGTTCGCCAAGCTTGGCCCAGACCTCCGCGAAGGCGTTCTCGATGTCCACTACCGCAGGCCCACGTACTTCAATACCAGTATCTCGCCAGGGCTCGATATTCTTCTCTGGTTCTCCGACCCACATGCGTCCGACACACAGCCCCGAGATGAAGCCAACCTCTCCATCCACGGCGAGCATTTTACGATGATCACGTGAAAGCCATCCCAGTGGAGAATCAAAATGTGGAGGGTTGTAGCATCGCACCTCAGCTCCCGCGCTCCGCAAACGGTTCCAAAACTGACGCGACGTTTTGCCCAGGCCACCGAGCCAGTCGTAGATCACACGAACGCGAACTCCCGCCTGCGCTCTTGCGATGAGTGCGTCGGCAAACTTTAAACCGGCGCTATCTTCCTGAATAATATAGCTCTCGAAGTGAACATGGTGACGAGCAGACTCAATTGCCGACAGCCATGCGGGATAATTCTGGGTTGCATCAATCAGCAACCGAACACTATTGCCATCTACCAGTGGCGCGCCGGCAGCACGAGAAAACGCGCGCTCGGCAAGAGTTCGCGAAGAGTGACGCGAACTCAGTTCGCCGTAATCATTGGGTGATCTGGAATGTCTCCGCTTCATTCCCACTCACTCTGCGCGTATCCGATGAATGTCTTAGTCCAGCCCTCGTAAGTTTCGCACATACTAACGGGGAACTTGGGCGTTGCACTTGCGGCAACGACGGCACACAGTGAGCCTTCACTTAATCACCGTTTAAGACCAGAGCGGACGATCCATGCAGAGCCGAAGATGAACCCATTCGTCTCCCGACTTAAGACGCTCCTCGCAACCCCTGTGGGGTGCGGAGGGTGACATTCCGGATCTGGCCCAAGTGGGCACAAAGCGGCATGATTGTCCCTCAAATCTCACGCACAGAAGATTAGCAGAGACGCAGCCGGTCAAACTCATTGAAAGGGAGGAGGTTAGATGGTCGGGGCGGAGGGATTTGAACCCCCGGCCCTCTGCTCCCAAAGCAGATGCGCTACCAGGCTGCGCTACGCCCCGACGTATGAATCTGATTGTATCGCGGAAGGCAAACGGGTCGCATCCTGCCGCGCTTAGTGATTCATGAGCCAGCTGATCACCCAAACCAGGAAGATGAGGGGCAGGGCGAAGATGATGGCCAGCGCTGACCCCAGCAGGATGAGAAAGACCCAATCGCGCCACGTATGCCGGTGCGGCTCACCCAGGTGAAGACGCAGCAAGCGGTAGTTGCGCCGGTTCGACTTCCAGGCGATGTCAAACATGTCGCCAAGGATCGGAATTGCCCCAACCAGCACGCCGATGCCAATGTTCACAGTCATCCGCAGCAGGGTTATATACGGGACGCCGCGAATCCATGCCGCCATTGGAATGATGAGGGAAAACAGTCCGGCCAGCACATCTCCGAGTCCGGGTACCAGCCCAATGATGCCGTCGAGTCCGAAGCGGATTTCGGTGCCAGGAATGCGAACTGCTTCATCGAGGAGGACCTCGAGCCTTGCGAGTGTTTTATCGCGAAACAGCCACGCACCCCGGTTCCAGCGATCAATCTTTGTGGCATCGTTTTCGGCTGCGGGAGCCGGTTTGCGATCATTCATCGTAGTCCTCGCCTTTGGCCCCATCGCGTCAAATGCACCCTGGTTCGATGCTACAATCGAAGGTGCACGGCGGCTATAGTTCAGCGGCAGAACGCCTGACTGTGGCTCAGGATGTCGTGGGTTCGATCCCCACTAGCCGCCCCAATAAGAAATCAATAGATTAGCTACTTCTCCTCAATCCAGCGGGCAACCGCGGGCAATGATCCTATACTTCCTCTCCATCCAGAGGGGACATACACTTGGGGCTGCAGCTATACCGCCGCCATCGTTCCGAAGCGAAGCCAAGCGTCCGGAAGACTCCAAAACAGGCAAATTTGAAGAAGCCCATCGCGGCTGGAAGAAGTGTCGCTGCCAGATCTATGCCTCGGGCACGCTCGGCGGGATCCGAAGGCACACGGCAGATGGTCGAGCTGATCGAACTCGGCGCCGGCCATGACTGGGACCGATTGCGCGCGGCCGTCGAACAGACGCTGTCGATGAGTTGTCATGATGCAGCTGCGATCCAGCACTCAGATGAGAGGCGTGAAACTGCGCAGGATGGGTAGGCTCTCGCAGACAATTGCGCCGAGCGCAGCTTCAAAGAACGAAGTCGGCAAAGAGCCGGTCATTAAAATCGCCAATAGCTCCATCAGCGCACTTCCTGACAAGGTGCAACTGCCGCCTGTGAGCGTGAATATCTATCAATACCAGATTGCGTAAGACTCAAAGCACGCGGAGTGAAAAGAGCGGCAACACGTGCTATGAATGGCCCCTCTTTTTCATTTGGCGGATTCTTTGCGCCTTTCACGGGTAAAGCGTTTACTACCGCATACAATAAGAAGAAACATGCATACTATCGCAATTATTGGAGCAGGCCCGCTCGGCCGTTGGCTGGCCCTCGAAGCCGCACGCGCTGGATTCGCTGTCTTGTTGGAGGATGTGATGCCCAGCAATTTGCATCATGCGCAGGAGTTCATTCGCCAGCAGCTCAACGCCGAATCGCTGCCGTTCGTCCAATTCGTTTCATCGATCGAAGATGCGGTGCGCGAGGCCGATCTGGCCATTGACTGCATTCCCGATGAATTGGAATCAAAGCTGGAAATACTGTGGCTACTCGATCGCATGTCGCCGCCGCAAACGGTTTTTGCTACTCCTACGACCCGGCTCTCCATCTCCGATCTGGCTTCGTGTACCTACCGGCCAGAGAAATGTATCGCCATCGTTGCCGAGCCGCAGTCGCTGGTAGCAAAGCAGAGCAACGCAATTCTGCTGCGCACCACAAACTGTACAGCGCCTGATTCAATTTCCATGCTTGAAGATTTCTGGAATCGGCTGGGCCTCGTACCGACCTTTGAACTGGAACAGTGAATAGCGATCGTGAATTGAGATTTCCGCAAATGTGACTCGACCTGGTCCTTTGGCATTCAGTTCGCCTGATTCCTGATCCTATGCTCTGTTTCCCAGCACCTTCTCGTAATAGCGCACGTACTGTGGCACTACTAGCGATGCGCAGAAACGCTTTTGTGCGGTGCGACGTGCCTCCTCGCGCATCGTTTCGAGCCGCGCCTTATCGCTCAACAGGCTCAGCGCTCCCTGTGCCATTCCGTCCACGTCACCGACCTTGTACAGCAAACCTGTAACTCCGTCATCAATGAGTTCCGGAACGCCACCTACCCGTGTTGCAATCGATGGAACCTTGCATGCCATTGCTTCCAGAGCTGCGAGGCCAAACGATTCCAACTCGCTTGGCATCAGTAGCAGATCGGCCAAAGCCAACAGTTCATTCACGCGGTCCTGCTTGCCCAGGAAGTGCACGTTGCCCTGAATGCCTAGATCGTGTGCGAGCCATTCTGCGGCGGACCGCTCTGGACCATCGCCAACCAGAACCAGTTGCGCAGGCACCTCTTTAACCACGCGCGCAAACACCTTTACAACATCCACTACGCGCTTGACTGGCCTGAAGTTCGACAGGTGCATCAGTATCGCTTCATGCGGTGCGGCTATTCTTCGCCTTGCGTCAGCACGCTTTTTTTCATCTTTATAAGGCGCGTATTCGTCGCAGTTCACGAAGTTCGTTACCACTTCAATGTCGCGCGTCACCTCGAATTTTTCGACGGTCTTTTCCTTCAGGTAATTTGAGATGCTGGTTACACCATCGCTCTCCTGAATGGAGTAGCGCGTGATCGGCAGATAGGAGCGGTCAAGTCCCACAAGGGTAATGTCGGTGCCATGCAGCGTGGTAACGAACGGCAATCTGCGCCCGCGGCTTGCGAGCATTTGCCGCGCCAGCAGCGCGCTTACCGAATGCGGAATTGCATAGTGAACGTGTAAGAGGTCGAGTTCGTTGAACTCCGCCACCTCCGCCATGCGCGAAGCCAGGGCAAGATCGTACGGAGGAAACTCGAACAGCGGATAGCTCGAAACTGGAACCTCGTGGTAAAAAATCCCTTCTTCGCGTCCGTTCAGCCGGAAAGGTTGCGAATAGGAGATGAAGTGCACCTGGTGACCCTGTGCAGCGAGTTCAATGCCGAGTTCGGTCGCCACCACGCCCGAACCGCCGTAGGTGGGGTAACAAGTGATTCCGATCCGCATGAGTTTTCCAAACTGCCAAATCTCAACAATCAAAAAAAGAACAACAACGAAGAAGCTGAGAGTTGATGAAATGAGCAACTGATTGCCGAGCGATCAGCAACTGCCAGCATTCCGCGTAGATTGGCCCAATCCAGAAGACCAGCCTACAGGATCGTAGTCCCCATCAACAACTTTCGGCTTGTTACATCTCCCGGTTTGGTAGATCTTTAGGAACCGAGGAGGTCTGGCAAGGAAGGCAAGCCGGATGGAAACGCCCGGTTCAACCTGCTCTCTGTTCAGGAGTTCGCTTATGTCGTGATGAAGCCAGTAGAGTGGCGCGAGGTCGTCAGGATGGCATCCTGAGCAATTTGATAAGCATCCGAGGGCAGAGAGGATGATGGGCGTGGCTTCGATCATCGTTCTCGTCCGGAGTTGGGCTTGCCGGTCCTGCGCAATACCTCCGCAAGTTCAACGCACGAACCACCATGCCATTTCAAGTGTCTGCACCGTCGGAGCACTTTCCCTGGAGAGCGTTCAGATCAGTACAGGTGAGGAGGATTCTGGCTTTAGGAGATGGAACACACAGAGCGTAGTCGCGTGCATCCCAGCAGAGCAAAATCGATTTCCGTGGGACCGGTACTTTGGCTATTCGATTCCAAAAGCGGACCCGACAACCGCTTTGTGGTGCGTTGGATATTTCTGCGCTTGCTCGCGGCCATTTACTTTTCGGCGTTTTTCCCCTTGCTGTTCCAAATCGAGGGGCTGAACGGACCGAGAGGCATTTTGCCGGCTCATCGATTTCTGGTTGCCCTGCAGGGCGCAATGGGATCGCTCCGGTATTGGTATGCCCCTACGCTCTTCTGGATCTCGTCCGGATCGCACACGGTGATGGCGGTAATTTGGCTTGGGCTCGCCGCGTCGATTGCCGCACTCTTCAATTTTTGGCCGCGCCTAAGCTTCCTCATTTGCTTTATCTGTTTCCTGTCATTCGTGACTGCGGCACAGGCTTTTTCAAACTATCAATCAGACAGCATGTTGCTGGAGGCGGGCTTTCTGGTTCTTTTTTTCGCGCCCGGCGGAGTTGTGCCGGGTTTGGGAATCACACGCCCGCCCTCGCGCGCCGCCCTCTTCCTTTTGCAATGGGAGTGGTTCCGCATCTATTTCGAGTCCGGTATCGTCAAGCTGCTCAGTGGCGATCCGCAATGGCGGAACTTTACAGCGATGGACGAGTACTACCAGAACGGCCCGTTGCCAACCTGGATCGGCTGGTATATCGAGCATTTGCCGCACTGGTTTCACGCGGCTACTGTGGCGGGCACCTTGGCAATGGAACTCGCAGTAGTCTGGATGTTGTTTCTTCCCAGGCGCGCACGGCTCATCTGCTTTTTCATTGTCACACCGTGGGAGATTGGCGTTATCCTCACGGCCAATTACACGTTTCTTAATTACCTGGTGCTCGCGCTCGGGGTTCTGTTGCTGGACGACCGTAGTTTGCATTGGCTTTTGCCGCAGCGAGTTCGCGAAGCACTGCCTCTTACTGCGCCGCCGATCACGGTGCCTCCTGATTCAGAGTTGCTCTCCATTTCCGAAACTCCTATCGCGAAAAGTGAAGAGCTACCGGCACGAGTGCGCGATTGGGCAGACTGGATCCATGCAACCGGTGTTGTTCTCTCGGGGGTCATGCTCACCTGGATTGCGTATGTAACGACGGTAGAGATGATTCATATGCCGTGGCCAGATTTGCCGCTGCCATCTCTTCCGGTGACCGCGCTGGAACCATTTCGTATTGCCAACCAATACGGGTTATTCGCTGTTATGACTCGCCAAAGATATGAAATTGAATTCCAGGGCTCGAACGATGATCAGGATTGGAAGCCCTATCCCTTCAGATTTAAGCCTCAGGCGCTCGATAAAGCCCCGGGTATCTATGCTCCATACCAGCCGCGTTTTGAATGGAACCTCTGGTTTGCTTCGCTCGGCGAGTGGCAGCAAAACGACTTTGTCCCGCTTACCGAAGAACGCCTGCTGGAGAACGCCCCGGACGTGCTCGCGCTGTTCCGGTCAAACCCATTTGGTCAGACCCCTCCTCGCTATGTAAGAGCGGTCTTATGGCAGTACTGGTTCACCTCGATGGAAGAAAAACGCCGAACCGGAAATTGGTGGAAGCGCGAATTCCTTGGTCTGTATGCCCCGGAACTCACGCGGCAGCCAGGCGGAAAATTCGCCGCAGTCGCCTGGCCAGCCAAACTGCCAGCACACGATTAAGTGGCTCCAGTCATATAGGTTCAGGAATGGATTTCGGAAGTATGCGCCGATTCGAAGCGCTATCATCCGCATTGATCAAATCGCGTTTCTATTGAGGTTACTCGAACGCGGAGTACGGATGCTTCAATTCAATTAGGTGGGCAGTTCAAAATGTTGCGTCCAGTAAAGGCAGCAAGCCAATCTGATTGGAGTTGGATGTTGTTTTGAGAGTGCCTGTGCTTGTCCTCACTCGGAGGAATATCTGCATCCAGGGTTTTAGTGCGGTTCTTTTTGATGCCGGTCATCACGTTATGAACAGCAGCAAGTAATCTCGTGGGACTCACCGGCTTCTCCAGAGTCGACCACCTGTTGTGAACGAGCGTAAGCAAGATGCTCCGATTCAGTTCCTCTCCGGTGAATAGCAGTATCGGCGCGTCAGCTAGAAGGTCGCGCAATCGGACAGCGAGATACAATCCATGCGCTCCGAGAGAATCCGCGTCGATGATCCAAAGATCGATATCGCGCCTATGCAGGAACGTGTTTTCTGCGCGCTCAACGCCTGAGCATATGAATACAGCAAGTCCTGCGTGTTCCAGAAATGACCGAACCATTGAGCAGAGTTGATGATCTTCGCTGACGAGCAGCACTGTCGAACGCCGCTTTTCTGGTTCAGGCTTATCGTCGCGCATTCGACGCTGAGGCTCTGAACTCGGCGCGATGCAGGTTGCTTGTAAAGAATTACGGGAGAACTCTCGTTGATTGAGTTGAAAACTACTTTCGAAGTTGGGGAGGTTGGACATGTTGGCCCGGGATCGGAGTGGATTGTATTTCGAGCGTCTAAGACAGCCGCAAGAAAGGATGCTAAATCAACCGAACGCTCTCATGAACTGGGCAGCATCCTAGGTGAGCATCTGTAAGGCTGTGGAAAAATCTTGCATTCCAAGTTAATCGGGAAGGGAAGAGGCCCCGAATCAGTGACCTGCAGTTCGACGAGGGAATGGAAGGGTATCAACGACCTGAATACGATAAACGCAAAGATTCAGGAAAAGCTGGGTCGATGCTAGCTGGTCCAATGAACCATAGGCAAACCCGGTAGCGGCGCTCGGAAAGATGGAATGCGCGTTCCCCGGAGCGAGCCGATATAAAGCGTTTGCAAGTCAGGGCCGCCGAAGGTAACACTCGCCATCCAGGGGGCGATGCCTTGGCCCGTAGCGAAAAGCACTGATTCATTCACCTGGTTTGCAAAGAATGCCGTTTCAAGTGCATCGACCTTCTTCGGGTCGCCCTCATCCAGCAAGATACGCAGATCGCCTTTCGGCGTCAGCGCAAATAGCTTGTCAGAGTAGACCATGGTGCCCCAGAGGTTTCCCCCGGAATCGAATGCGATTCCATCAGGCCACGCTCCCTTGCCGAGGCTGGCAGGTCCGAAGATCTCGCGTGGGCCAAGCGATCCATCATCATGCATGCGCATTCTGCTGATGCAGCCACCTGTGGTCTCTGCCACGTACATGTATTCTTCACGAGCATCCATACGTATCTCATTCGTGAAGTGGAACCCCTCGGCAACAATGCGGAACTTACCGTCCACATAGCGCGCGATGTAGCCGTCGGGAAGATCGGGACGAAGAGCGTGCATCCAGTTCTTGATACGAGTGGAGACGGTGATCCAAATGCGGTTCTTCGAATCGCGCAGAACAAAATTCACTTTCCCGATTGGCTCTCCGTCGATGCTATCGGCGAGAACGCGAGATTCTCCTTCGCGCGTCATAATCTCGAGCCGATCAGTGCCGAAATTGGCGATGAGGATGTCGCCGTTTGCGGCGAACGCAAGGCCGTTGGGCAGAGTGCCTTCGAGATAGCGCGAAGCCTCATTGTCAACGCCGGCAAAATGCTCTGAGGATCTCTGCGTCACCGTCTTCTGTTGTCCATCGGGCTGCAGGTGGATCACGCCACCACGCGCATCGGCGATCCATAACGAGCCGTCTGCTTCCGCCAAGATACATTCCGGCCTTTGCAGGCCGGCGCCAACATACTTAAGAGCGCTCTTGTCCAGATCGAAATCGAGGATTGAAGGTGACATGTGGAGTGATCCATGCGTTGCGTATTACGCAAATCTGGTTGCAATCATATCATGCATGTGCAGGATCGCCATGGTGGGCGGATCCCGATCGGCAAACAAGAATATCTTAAAGCTAGCGAGCTAACTGGGTACAGCGACTGTTGAAGTGCTCAATCCTTGGTGGCGGACTGACTCAGTGCTTCGGCAATGCGTGCAGCCGCACTCCGAACTTTATCGCTGTAATCGGCGTACAGGTTCTTGGGAAAGCGGGAAACTGGTGCGGAAATTCCAATTGAGCCAATAATGTCGTTGCCGAGACGGATGGGAGCCGCAACACAACGAACGTCAGGAGTGTATTCAGCTTCATCAGTGGCATAGCCGCGTTCACTGATGGCTGAGCATTCCTTGGCGAGAGCTTTGATTGTTGTGATTGTGCTTCGGGTATACATCTGCAGCGGACCGGATCCGAACTGAGCACGCAGTTCGCGCTCGTCGGCACCAGCAAGGAGAGCTTTGCCATGGGCCGTGCAATAGAGCGGCACCAACTCGCCACTCTGCCCGGCAACCGCGATCACGTGTGTGGCATGGGCTGAATCGACGAACAGAGCGCTCTTGCCTTCGCGAATTGCCAAGTGCGCTGTCTCGTTGATCTGGGTTGCGAGGGACTTGAGTTCCGGGTCAGCAACCTTGATCAACATGTTGCTCCAGTCGTATTGGCGGGAGAGCGTCCACATTGAAGATCCAAGGACATAATCCTTGCGGCCCGGAGGACAAGAGAGGAAGCCTCGGCGGCGAAGTGTATGGGCGAGCCGAAAAGCGCTGCTTCGGTCAATTTCGAGCAGTTCAGCGAGTTCTCCAAGGGTAACCGGGTGTTTGGAACGGGCCACAACCTGAAGAATCGCCAAGCCGCGGTCGAGGCTTTGAATGAATGGAACTTGAGAGCTTTTCGTGGTTGCCATAAGCTTGAATTCAGCCGCGGAGCTTAACTCCAATGGACTTAAGATACTTGACGCTTTGCGCGACGAGATCGTGCGGTGAGACAGGGGATGGATCGCGTGGATTGTTGTCGAGTTCAACCATGATCATACCACGGATTTGCCGCCCCTCCATGAGGTCTAGAATCCCTGGCACGTTGACGTTTCCCTGTCCCAGTGAACAATATCCGAGCAGATGTTCATCGCGCCCGTTGTAGTCCTTCAGGTGCATATGCTGCACAATGGGTAGGAAGTCTTTCACTACCTGAACCGGGTCGACGCCACCCTTCATCAGCTGGCCTACGTCCGGTCCAAACTTGATCACGTTTGTATCTACCGAGTGCAGCGTTTCGTAAGTCTCGTCCCTGCTTTCGACACAGGTGCCGGTGTGCTGGTGCAAAACCGGGGTCAGGCCTTCGCCCCCCACAGTTTTTGCCACTTCATTAACCATGCTCACAATGCCCGCCTTAGCGGATCGAAAATCGTAGGTGTCGCGCTTTACCTGGTTCGGTCCAAGAACAAAGATCCGTCCACCATACTTCTTAATGAGGCGCGACCACGTGACAACTTTCGCTAGTTCATCCGTGCGCTTGGTCGCGTCAGTAAGATTGATAGTGCAGTATCCCGAGATCAGGGAAAGATGATTGGAATCGAGCAAATGCTGCAGGTCGCCTTGCGCATCTTTCCGGGCCAGGACTTCACCGAAGGTCTCGAAACCATAGAACCCGAGTTCGCCAACATCGCGGATGGCCTGATCCACATTCGAGTTTGACCAGGTGATGCCGGTATGGCCGACGTGAACTTTCCTGGTCCGCTCAGCGAAGGCAGCAGGGGTCGAGAGCGCCGCTGAGCTGATCAGCGCTCCCAGATGCTTGTTGAAGGTACGTCGCGATATTGAACCGGTCTTCAAAGTTGTCCCTCCTGCATGCGCTTTCCGGGGATTGTGACCTGTCCGAAGGCTTCAAGGCGTTAGGATCTATTTCCATTGGTACAATTGTACGTGCACTGGACGCAATCACTGTGCATCGTACGAGGCTGGCATGTCAAGTAGGTTCATAAGGGCGATGGGTCGCATCTTACAGGCCGTAGTTGCAGGGCGCGGAAAGGCAAACGGAAGGGCCTGCGGGCTCGAGAAAAGACGAATAACAACTCTTGACGGGACCCGTGCAATGGTGGATGATTGTTTCGTTTGATGCACAATACGCAAACGCCATAGCTTACGACGCAACACGGCTGATTTGAACTCATCGCATTAGGGACCATTCCGATTCGCCTCGGCGTGGACAGGGAGCACAAGCATGGATTATTCCAGTTTCGGTTTGAAGGACCGCATTGCAATAGTAACGGGAGCCTCCCAGGGCATAGGGCGTGCGATTGCGGTCGGACTGGCGCAGGCTGGCGCTCATCTTGTGCTTGCCAAGCATCCCCAGGGCAATATGGAAGCGATCAAGGAAGTCCGCGCCGAAATTGAAGCAATTGGGCGCCAAGTGTTGGTTGTAACAACTGACGTTTCGCATCCGGCGGAATTGACGGCGCTGATGGAAGCAGCCAAAGCCAAGTTCGGTCGTATTGATATTCTCGTGAACAACTCGGGATGGACGGGAACCACACCTGCGCTTGAGGTTACTGAGGAAGAGTACGACAAGACAATGGCCGCCACGCTTAAGAGCGTGTTCTTTGCATGCCAGGCCGCGGCAAGAATCATGATTCCCCAGGGTGGCGGCAGGATCATTAACATCGGTTCGAATTTCGGAGAGGTAGGCTTCAAAAAGCGGTCGGTGTATGCGGCGGCGAAGGCTGGCGTTCATCACTTATCTCGCGCACTCTCTTTGGAGTGGGCGCATGATGGTGTAGTAGTGAACGTTGTGGCTCCGTGCATTACCGAAACTGAATCGCGCAAAAATATCCTGGAACGTCCCGGCTATAAGGATTGGGCGACGAATGAGATGATTCCGCGCGGGCGCTGGAATCAGCCAGAAGACCTCGTGGGTGCAACGTTGTTTCTGGCCAGCGATATGGCCGATATGATCGTCGGGCATGTGCTGATGGTGGATGGCGGCTGGACGATTCACTAAACTGCCTGAAGTACAACCAGTTGAGAATCAGATTCGAAACGGACAGTGAGAAGTGAATGAGACTTGCGAATAGAGTGGCGTTGGTAACCGGTGCTGCCCAGGGAATTGGAAAGGGCATCGCAGAGTCATTTGCGGGAGAGGGCGCCGATGTCGTCATCAATGACATCAACGGAACTGGAAAGGCTGAAGCTGTAGCGGAGTGGATTCGCAGCCTCGGTCGGCGTGCGATGGTAGTTCAAGCAGATGCCTCAAATCGCGACCAAGTGGAATCGATGTTTGCTCGCGCTTGGGACGAAATGGGCAAAGTGGACATTCTGGTCAACAACGCCGGCATCGAAACCATCATTCCTTTTCTTGAGATGACTGACCAGCAGTGGGAAGATGTTACCCGCACCAACTTGAAGAGCGGCTGGCTGTGTTCTCAGGTCTTTTGTCGCCGCGCAATTGAAGCCAAGCTGTCCGGCTCGGTCATCAACATAGGTTCGATTCAAGCCGCGCGTGTGCTTCCAGGCAGGTCGCATTACGCCCCCAGCAAGCTGGCAATCGAAGCGATGACCCGCAATGTGTCAGCTGAAGTTACGCCGTTAGGCATTCGCGTGAATTGCATTCATCCGGGACTGATTGAAACCCCCATGATCGATTGGGTGATGAAGCGTTCGGATTTGCTCCCGGGCATCCTCAGTCAGATTTCGATGGGGCGGCCAGGCCAACCCTGCGAAATTGGATCGGTGGCAGTGTTTCTGGCTTCGGATGATGCCCGGTATGTAACGGGCCAATCCTTTTACGTGGATGGTGGATGGGTGGGCAAGTAACGAGATCGTCTCTCGCAACGTTTCGAGCGCCACGAAGTTATCTTCCTCCGCTGTTTCTCTGAGGCAGTGCAAATACGTAATAACCCTGGACCGATTGCCCGCTCCCATTCTCGAGAGGCGCAACGCCTCCCGCAGGCACTGGTACATCGGAGTTGGGCCGGGCGCTGATCGCAACATATTCGCGGCCATCCACTTCATACACTGCGGGAATGCCTTCCGGGCCCGCAGGAATCTTGCATTCCCAAAGGACCTTTCCGGTCTCCTCATCGTATGCACGCATCGTTGAGTCGGATTTGGCGCCGCCGAAGATTACTCCACCAGCTGTGACTACCACGCCGCCACGGGGCCAATAACTGCCCGTGTTCTCGATGCCCTTCTGTTCAAGCCGGGTCACGCCGCCAAAGGGAATCTTCCACTTGATCTTCCCCGTGTTCAGATCGTACGCAGTCAACGAAGACCATGGCGGTCCGATTGCAGGCAGGCCATCGGAGGAGTTCATATACCCATAGCCGGTCCAATAGCGAGTGCCGGCGGGCGCCAGGTGCGGTGCTACCTGCCTCGGCGCAGATAGACGAGCAAGAAGATCAGCGGGAACGTGCGCTTCCCCCGGGTGCCGGATGTATGCAATCAGATCGTCAACATCGGTCGAGTTCAGTTCAGGGAAGGCCGGCATTGGAGACATCCCGCCGCTCACTGCCGTCTTGAGTATGTCTGCTCCGCCATGCTCCATAATTCCGACGAGACTGGGAATTGCAGGAGGCTGCCCGCGCATATCGTCCTTGTGACAATTCTGGCAGTTCTGCACGTATAGAATCTTCCCCTGGGTTTCAGGAGATCCGGTCATCTGTCGGCGAGGCGGCTTGGTGGCCAGTTGCAATAAAGACGGCGCATCTTTCGACATCACATAGAAAGTGCCATTGGTTGGGTCGACAGCTGTAGAGCCCCAGTTTGCTCCGCCATTGTTGCCTGGTATTTCCATCGTCGGCTTTGTGCTTGGAGGAGTGTAAAGGCCCTGGCTGCGCGCATCTTCAACCTGAGCGCGTATCGATTCGCGTTCCTTCGGATCGGCGAGGTATGGATCAACGTCTTTAGGGCTGAATCTCTGTCGAGCAAACGGCTGAAGTACGGTCGGAATAGGCTGAGTCGGCCACGCATATTGTCGAGGCATGTCAGACTTGGGTGTGGGTCGCTCGATGATAGGCCAAATTGGCTTGCCGGTTACTCGATCGAGCACGTACATGTAGCCGTTTTTGCCGGCCTCTGCCACTACGTCGATTGTTTTGCCTTCGTGCTTAATGGTGAGGAGCTTGGGGCCGGCTTCCAGGTCGTAATCCCACAGATCGTGATGAGTGGTTTGATAGTGCCACAGATATTTGCCGGTTCTTGCATCAAGCGCGAGGATGCAATCTGAAAACAAATTCGCACCTTTGCGATCGGCGCCGTAAAAATCATAGGTTGGCGATCCGGTTGGGAAGTAGGCGATGCCTCGCTTCTCATCAATCGAGAATTCACCCCAGGTATTGACTCCTCCCGTGTACTTCCACGCATTGGGAGGCCACGTGTTATAGCCCCGTTCACCCGGGTGAGGCACCGTGTGAAAGATCCATGCCATCTTGCCCGTTACCACGTTGTAAGAGCGCAGATCGCCCGGAGGCGACTCATAATCCTCGCCAGTAGCGGAGCCCAACAGCAGCAAGTCTCCAAAGATTCTGCCCGGTGTTCCCGAAGAAATTTGGCGAATGCTCTTGGGATCACGCCCAAGACCCAAGCGCAGATCGACGCTGCCGTTGCTTCCGAAGCTCTGAATTGAATTACCGGTTCGTGCATCGATCGCCCAGAGGTGGTTGTTGGAGGTGTATAAAATGCGGCGATCTGAATGATCCTTGCTCTCCCAGTAGACGACTCCTCGATGTGAAAAGTTGGCCCCTTTGACCGTCGGATGGGTCCAGAGTTCCTTGCCCGTGCTTGCATCCAGAGCAACTACATTGTTTTCGCTGCCGACTACGTACATGATGTTGTGCGCGATGATTGGATTTGAACCGAAGCGGAAGCCGGTGTTCGAAACTGGATAGAACCATACCTGCTTCAATTGGTCCACATTGGTTCGATCAATCTGGTTCAACGCAGAATATTGTGCATCGTCAGGTGCCCCGCCATATTCCTCCCAGGTTGTGTAGGCAGTCTTCTCAGAGGAGTTGGTTGCAGTGGCATCAATAGACGGCTCCAGCAGCAATATTGCGAGACCCACACTGAACGAAAATAAAAAAAGACTGACAGCACACCCAAGCGCTCTTCGCATCATTCAGATTCCTTAGATTTCCGATTCCTGCCGGTTTTTCCGGTATTGCGCATTACGCAAGAAACATTGCGCTGTAAATACTAACAAGCGTTTTCAGGGTCAGTCAATGAAAGGTACAAAGGTGGTTGGAGCGAGGGTATGGGCGTCTGTTTACCCGGGAGAGATCAGCTTCAAAATTCGAATGGTTTGGGAGGGAAGTGGCGCTTGAGGATCGCAGATTCTTGGCGCAAAAAAAAGGCCCCGCCGCAGTACAGCGCGGCAGGGCCTTTTGCAATTCAGGGTTAGAAGGAGAATCGTCCTGAAACTTGGAAGATCCTCGGGTTATTGGCTTGTGAACTGATGGTGCCAAATGCGGTGTTTCCTTGCTGGGTGTTCGGGCTTGCGAATTGTACGCGGTTGAAGAGATTGAAAGCCTCAACGCGGAAGTCCAACGCAACACTTTCGTGGATGGGAATAGTTTTGAATAGCGACAGATCCCAGTTTGCAATGCCTGGCGTGCGCAACTGATTGTCGGTACGCGATTCATTTCCAAACTTGAACAACGGGGGAAGATTGAAGCAGGACTTGTTGAAGTACCCGCTGACTCTGTTGAACATCGAACCGTCCACAGGTTTTGCGCATCCGGCCACCACATCTGGCCGTTGAGTACCTTGGAACGTATAGGTCGAAAGGTTGTTGGTCGCGGTAGAGAATCCCAGTGGAAAGCCCATCTGGAAAGTTGTGATACCGTTCACGCCCCAGCCGCCAATCAAGGAGTTGGCGACCCCGTTCAGGTGCCCGAGCAGCGCTTGTCCTCTGCCGATTGGCAACGGATACAGGTAGCTGACCACCAATCGCTGCCGAGCGTCAAAGCTCGAAAGCGAGTAGTTGCTCATAGGGTCGTTCAAATCCTGCCAACCAGCGGATTGTGATCCATCGAGCCACGATGTCAAATACTCGGCGTCGGTCATCAGTTTCGAGAAGGTGTAAGATCCCAGGAACATACCACCGTTCGAGGTGCGCTTCTGCAACTTCATCTCGAGCGCGTGATAGTTGCTTACGCCGATATAGTTGCCGCTGTTTCCAATGCTGCCGTATTGCGGAAACGGCCGCAGCAACTGGTTCTGCGTGACGGTGGGATTCCTCAAAACACCTTGCGTGATCAGAGGGTAAAACGGATTAGCTACTGTCTGGTTTAAGTAGCAACCGGAGAGAGTCCCGGCGCACTGCGTCTGCGCCTTCGCGATTTCACTATCCGGGAGAGCGTTGATTCCTCGACTGACCGGTAGATGCACGCCGCGCAAACCGGAGTAGGCCGCCTCGAGGGTGATGCCAAGCGGAAGTTGGCGCTCCACCGCGAAGTTCCATTGGTAGGTTTTACCGTTGGGTTCGTTTACGTACAGTGCCTGCGGATTACCGCCGAGCAAAACCTGTTGGTATTTTGGATCACGATGCGGAGGTCCCTGTAGTCCGTTCGGATACGGATCATCGAGTGTGTTCGCTGGTGTCTGCTGGCCGTTCGTTGTGCTAACCATCAGGTTGTTAAGGAAGTTGACACCGGCTTGTAGAGGAGCCTCGGGGAATTGGAGATCGGCGGGAACAAAGAACATGCCCCATGCCGCTCGAACAACTGTTTTGGGGTCGACGCGGTAAGCGACCCCAATGCGAGGCGCCCAGTCGTTCCAGTTCTCATTTCTTACACCCGTTGCTGGATGCTGCGGAGTGCTGACCAGATCGAAAGCGCCGGGGATGCCGACGATGGGGTTCTTCTCAGTTGGGTTGAACGTGTCTGCCCAGCCGTGGCGTGAGATAAAGACACCTGGAACCTCCCAGCGGATTCCCAGAGAAGCCGTCAACTTGTTGGTGACTTGCCAAGTGTCTTGGGCAAAATAACCCTGGTAATACTGGGTTTGGTACGTCGGCGGAGCAGTTTGGACTGTTTGAGCCGTGCTGTTGGATACATATCCCAGTTCGAAAGATGCGAGCGGGTTGCCGCTAGAACCGGACGAGGTAATGTTCTGCGAAGTGAACACGTTGTCAAAGGTGAAGATGCCACCCGGATTATTGTTCTGGAAGTAGTTCATCTCCAAACGGCGCAGGTCAACGCCGGCCTTGAATGTATGACGGCCTTTGATCTTCTGATAGGTTGACGCAATCGAGTAGTTGTTGTTGATGGAGAAAATGTACCCGGAAGCTCCCTGGTAGTAGCTGATCGGCCCTCCTGTACTGATTCTCGGAACAGATGTTGATTTGGGCAGATTATTGAGGTCGCCAAAGTTCATGTACGCCGGCCAGCCGAATGCTGTGCTCTCGTTGATGCCGAGATTGGTCGGAATCCGGTTGTAATTCCACCTCAGATAGCCGATATGAAAATCGATGACCGAAGTGGGATTGAAAACATAAGTGTCGCCAACGACTATCTGGTGGGTTACAAATGCTTCAGGTGCCAGTGCGGTTAAGTACAGGTTGTTCTCGGGGAATGGCTTGGGGTCGATGTTCATCGAATTCCAGCGCGTGTAGCGTTGGAAGGCGGTCTGTTTGGAACTGATGTTCTGGTCGGCCCTAACCGTAAATTGATCGTTGTTGCCACCCGCTGTGCCTTGGGTGAAGAAGTTGTTTATAGGACCTTGGGAGGTTGAAGATCCAGGTTGGTTTGGTTTTCCAAAGATTGGGAACTTGAGCAGGTTAGTCGCAACTTTGCTAAACCTGCTCGGAGGGATGACGTTTGCGACTCCGTTATAGGCGAATTGCTGCCGACTAGGCGCCGTTCCGTCGATCTGGGCTTGAGTACACGCAGGATTTCCGTTATAGCCACAAGTCGTGAGCGGGTCATAAATTTTCGCGCTGATCGCGGAAAAGTCGCCCGTCAATTCCGCTGCGGTGGGGAGAGTGGCGGTAATCGGATAGCCTTGGGTCTGCCGATATCCTTGGTAGCCGCCGAAGATAAACAACTTGTCCTTTTTGAGCGGCCCGCCCATATTGGCGCCGAACTGATTTTGATGCCAAGCCTGGCGGGGTTTTCCTGCGCGATTCGAAAAGAAATCGTTAGCGTCTAGTACGGTATTCCGAATGTACTCGTAAGCGTCGCCATGGAATGCGTTGGTACCGGACTTGGTGCTCATGTTGATCACGCCGCCGGTATACGCGCCAAATTCGGCAGTGTTGTTGTGGGTCTGAACATTGAACTCCTGGATTGAATCTTGGTCCATCACGAGTTCGACGGCATTGCCGTAAGAGGTATTCACAGAAACGCCGTCAACCAGCACCGAACCTTGGTTGGCGTTACCTCCACCGATCTGGTAATTGCCGGCGGCAAATACGTTTTGCCCTGTGAGGTTGGTCGAAGAAGCGCCTTGCGGAACAACGCCGGGCACCAACGCTACAAGAGCTAGTACATTGCGTCCATTGAGGGGCAGCGTTTGCACTGCTTTGCCCGTGACCGCCTGGCCGAGTGACGCACTATCGGTCTGCATGATAGGCGGTGCTCCGGTAACGGTCACCTCCTGGCTTGCTTCGCCGACGGCCATGGCTACGTCCAAGCGCGTTACCTGATTCACAATGACTTGGATCGGACTACGCGAAAAGTGCCTGAAACCGCTGCTGTCGACTTCGACCTTGTACTCGCCACGACCTAAGGAAAGCACCTGGTAATTTCCCTGGGCGTCCGCGGTAACGGTGCGCTTTTCACCTGTAGCCACGTTGGAAACTGTGACGGTAGCTCCTGGCAACACGGCGCCTGACGCATCGCTCACAGTTCCCACAATGCTGCCGAAGATGTTTTGAGCCTGCGCCGTTGCGGCGAACATTAGAACGCCGAAAAGCGCAGATCCTAGGGTTCGAATGAATGCCCTGTAGTTCCGCATGTGACCTCCTGAAATTGAAGCTGGATTACGCTAGAGAAGTTGCATATTGCGCAATCACCATTGCAGAAAAACTAGCATCGTAAAAATACGAAGTCAAGCGACCGCTTTTTGTGGCCAAAACCCTCGAAAACGAGAGCTTTTTATTATGATGTATGTCGTTGATTAAAAGACGGATAGAAAGCATCTATGGGAATGTGGATCACGTTGTTTTTAGGATCCGCAATAAAGTATCTGGATTGATGGTATGACAGGTCTCAAATCATTGCACAATACGTAATACTGGATTGTGATTGCGAGATTGTCGATCCATTTCGCCCGTCCACGACGCGCTCGAAGATCCGCAGAATGAGGCGCACTGCAGATTCAGGAACCCTGCTCCGACCAGATGCAAACTATGCGTTCGGACTCGCAGTGATGACACCGTTTTCAATCAGCCAGCTCACTGATTCCTGCACTGCCGCAAGCGGCGTATGGCGCGGTTTGTACCCCAGCAGTTTTTGAGCTTTCTCAATGCTGCAATTCGGCGAGTGCCGCAAGTGGTCTTCAGTGGTGGCAGCATCCTTGCTGGAGACGTCCAGTTTCCATTTGTCGAAAGCAAGGAATTTGAGCCGAGCGGGCTGGTGAAACCACTCCGCCATTTGCTCGGCGTACCACCGCAAGGTGAGCGCCGATCCAGCGACAACGTGAAAGCTTTGGCCCGCGGATTCACTTCTTTTTTGAGCCGCCAGTAAAAAGGCCTGTGCCACATCTTCAGCATGCACGTGGTTCAGTGTCTCCATTCCGAAGTTAGGGATACGGACCTCTGACCCCTGTGAAAGCGATGCAAAGATGGAGGTATTGAAATTGCCAGTAGGGTTAATGGGCGCCCATCCCGGCCCAACCAGATGCCCGGGATGAAGTACGGTGACCGCCAGTTCCCCGGATTCGCGCGCGCTTAGGAGCCACGCTTCTATGGCGGCTTTGCGGATTCCATAATCGCCGAATGGGTGCCGCGGCTGATCCTCAGTTGTAGGAACTGACCCAGTCGGCCCGTGAACCCAGATCGTTCCACAATGAAGCAGATGTCCCGCGCTGCCGGTCACTGCTTTCACCAGTTGCTGTGCGCTTGGCAGGTTGTAGCAGGTCAAATCGATGATGACATCTGCTTGCAGCCGGGCAATTCGCTCCCCGAATGTGCCCGCCTCTTCTTCTGCGATACGGTCGATAAGAAGATATTCAACTGAAAGCCAGGCCGAGTGCTCTCTGTAGGGTTTGCGAACTCCGCGGCATACACAAGTAACGGAGTGGCCGGCCTCAACCAGCAACGGAGTCAGATAGCTTCCGATGTGTCCGGTACCTCCGATAATTGCGACTCGCATGCGTGTTCTCCTTCGCAGTCTTGGTTGTTACCGAGTTGGTGAATGGCTTGACACAGTGGAATTCGCAAGCTTAGAGTACACTTGCGCAATGTCGATTGCACAATGAGCATAACGCGCTCCGCGAATGTGATCCCCGCAAGCTACTGCGTGGGAAGTGCGGGAGGAAGGATTCGCAACGTGCAAGCCCCAAGTTCCATCTTATCCAGTTCGCCTTTAGTCACCGGAGACCCGTTCGCCTCAAGAGAGCACCTGCTGCGCCAAGGGCTTCTGCATTTGCTGGCAATTAAAGACTCCGATATTCGGATACTCACTCTTGAGCAGAACCGTGATGCCATCGATAGCGGTTTGCATGCTGGTGGAGCATTCTCAGCCACCATTCCGCTCGTCGCTTTGTACTACGGCGGCGGATTGCGTCTCAACATTGAAGATCCCACTCAAGCTGGCCAGGATATCTTCACGCTCAGCAAAGGTCATGCTGTGGCGGCACTGGCTTCAATTTACGCGGACCTCGGCTACTTCGACGCGAGCGTATTGAAAAACTCACGCTCATACGACAGCATCTTGAACGGTCATCCCGGTCCAATATTGCCTGGCATCCATATTGCGACTGGCCCCATGGGCCAGGGAATTGGAGTGGCCCAGGGATTTGCGATCGCAGGACGCAGGGAGCCACGCTTCAACTCCTACTGCATGGTTGGTGACGGGGAACTCCAGGAGGGATCGGTCTGGGAAGCAGTCATGTATGCCGGCCAGCATCATCTGGACAATCTGTGCGTGTTGATTGATCGCAATTACGGGCAGTTGGATATACACACGAAGAACGTGTATCCCATGCCCGATTTCGCAACTGTGTTTCGCTCCTATGGCTGGCAGGCCATTGATGTGGACGCGACACAATACGACGGGGTGGTTACAGCACTTGAACGTTTTCGGCTTGGCGCACACGATGGAAAGCCGACCGCGATCGTTTGCAACTCGACGAAGGGGTATGGCGCTCTCTCTGACTTTTTCAATCGCCACAAGGTAACCTCGTCAAAAGCACTGATCACTCAGGAGATGGAACAGCAGCAGGAGCGGCGGCGTAATCGTGTCGCGGCTGCGGCGAGCTTTTTATCGGAACTCGGCGATTCGCCGGATGGGGATGGAATTCATAAGCAGCTGATGAATGCGGCAGCTCGCATGCATCTCGAAGTTAGTGGAACCGGCGATGAAACCACAGTTCGCTCGAAGATTGGCCCCGTGCTCACGGACCGTGTTCCCGAACGCGACAAGCGCATTCGCTACAATCCCGAGAGCCTGCCCAAGGTTGACCCGGCGAAGTCCTACAGTGCGGCGGAAATAGTAACCGCCGCAATGAAAGTGTTTGCTCGGGATACCAGGGTAGTTTCAATCGATTCCGATCTTGGCACCACCAGCGGTCTTGAATCCGGAGTTGCGGCAGTTGATCAGCAGCGCGCGCTCAACGTTGGTGTTGCTGAAGCGAACATGATGCTTATCGGCGAGGCTTTTGCAGCGTTGGGCCGTAACGTGTGGGTCAGCACATTCTGTCCTTTTTTTAATTGGCAGGTGCTGCGACGGATTGCTGTCGGCCAGCAGGAGCGCATGGAGGCCATTGCTGCTGAGAACGGTTGGTTGAGCAAGGGACATGGATTGGATCTCACCTTCCTGGCCACGGCGGCGAATTTCGAAACGCGCACCAACGGCGCCACACATATGGGCAACGACGACATTACGACGTTCGACGCCGTTGGCCAACTCAAGATCATCGACGTTTCATGTCCCCAGCAGATGCTCTCAATCATGAAATGGATTATGGAGGGCAATCGAGGTCTCGTTTATTTGCGTGTCATGCGGACGGAATCCGCCGTGCTCTATCCGAACACGTACGAGTTTTCCTTTGGCAAAGGGCATTGGCTGCGGCGAAGCGAGAACGACCAGGCGGTGATTGTCAGTAGCGGCCGCGGCGTTCATGAAGCCCTGGCGGCTGCCGAGATCCTGGCCCAGACTGGTTTGCATGCGGGAGTGGTCGATATGCCATCTGTGGACGACTCGATTATGATGGAATTAGCGCACTCAGGAAAGCGGCTGATTTTTGCCGAGCAGAACAACGGCTATCTGTGGCAGAACTTCCTCAAAATACTCTATCGGCACAGGGACTCCGACCATGGAAACACACTGAGCAGAGTAGTTTCAATCTCTACGCTCGATGGACAAGGCAAGCCGCAGTTCATCCATTCGGCTACGTACGAGCAACTGACCCATGCGTTTGGGCTAACGCCCAGGGCAATTGCCGAAGCAGTGCAGAACGCAGTTGCCGCCAAAAGATGAGCAACTGACCCAATTTGGATAGAATCGAACTTGGATATGAAGCTACCGATCATTGATGAGAAAGATGTGGAAGCGCTGGATCTTCCCGGCCGCCGTTTGCGGTGGGTGGTAACCAAAGAGAATACGGGTGCGAACCATTGCACCATGGCTGTAATTGTGGTGCAGCCTGGGCAAACCGTGCGGCCTGCCCACTCGCATCCGCATAGCGAAGAGATAATTTATCTTCTCAGCGGAACGGGAAGAGTCTGCATCGAGGGAGTCGTTGAACCTGTTCAGGCGGGATGCGCAGTGCTTTTCCCGCAAGGCAGCATTCACATGCTGCAGAATTCCGGCACCGAGCCAATGAAGGTGGCATGTTTCTTTGCGCCACCATCAGACCTGAGTACCTACAAATTTTTTGAAGATGTTCAGTTTCCCGAGTAGTGCGGGCCCGCATTTTGGCGGTCCGACTGCTTAATCTCCCCGAATGCCTCATTGCTTGACAAGACGTTGGAGCGGGAGATAGATTCTGCACAGTGTTTCGTAATACGCATGATCAATTGCGAATTACGCAAGAGGAGAGGATGCAATTTAGGCGATCGTCACTGAAGCGCTTGAAACCACTGAGCGCGCTCATTTTGCCCGGCGTACTGCTGCTTTTTGTGGCGCGCTGTTTGGCGGCTTCGGCTACCACCGAGACCGCGACACCTGAATCGGTGAAACAAGGCAGTGCAATATTCAATAAGCGCTGTATCGTGTGCCACAACAAGAAGCCTGGCGATAACACCCCGTTCGGTCCACCCAATCTCTACACCGCTTTTCACGGACACGCCGCTGTGACTCCGCAGCAAGCCGAAACTATCATCACCCACGGCCGCGGACAGATGCCCTCATTTGCAGGTATCCTCTCGCGTGCTGAAATCAGGAGCGTCATTACTTATCTTCGCAAGCGATCAGCAACTGAAGCTCCGAAATGACAATGGATAGACCATGAGGGCCAGCGAAGCATTCACCCCTCGCTGGCCCTCATTTTTTTGAAGCTGCGAATTCAGTTATGACGCTGCGGGACTATTGTCCCGCAGCTACTGTTTGCAGTGTGAAGAGCGAACCGCGAGCGCCGATGAAAAGCGTTTTCTTGTCTGTTCCGCCGAAAGCCAGGCTGCTTGGTCGTTCCGGAATTTCTACCATCCCCAATTGCTTTCCGCTCGAGCTGTAGATGTAGAGCTGGCCTTCCGCTACGTAAACATTTCCAGCTGCATCGGTCACAACGCTCGATCCGCCGCGCGGGGCAAATTCGGTTGCTGTCGCATGATCAAGGTTATCGAGCTTCAATCGATAGAGCGCATCGTCCTCCTCGCTGGCTGCCAGGTGTTCATCGCCCACCTGGAAAATGCGCCACTGTGATGCTTGCAGCATAGGCTGCCAGTTTCCGCCTGCCATGATGGCGGTTGTGCCATCGGGAGCGTAATAGAAGCTCCGCGGCTCATTCGTCACTCGGGCCATAATTGCCATGTTGCTGCGTCCGGCATAGACCACGCCCCGCCGCTCCATTTGCATCTTCAGCGTCTCCATGCTGTTGTGGAACCCGACCGGGAGCATCAGCTTCGTTCCGCTGACAGGCGTGGCCACTCCCTCGATCTTTTTTGCTTCACACGTCTTGGTATCAACGCTGAAAACTGTTCTGCTGTAGTCCTGCACCAATAGCGAACCATCTCCAGCAAAACCTGCTGCCATAGGGGTCTGCACTTTGTCGGTCAGGAGTTCGGCTTTCTTTTCATCCGCCTTCCAGTCGAAGATGCGATGCATTGCCGCGTCCGTAAAGTACAAGTGCCCGCCATTGTCTGTGGTCAGTCCGGAAACATTGCTAAACCCGCTCGCCACCTGATTCAGCTTCGCTCCGGCAGCAAAAATACCTTCCGGCAGCGGCAAAGGCGCTCCGATTTTGACTTCGGCGTTGAGCGTGAAAGCGGTGAAGTCATGCGTCCGAATGCGTACCCCGCTGGTCTCGTCGAACAGGCTATTGTCAAATGCAAGCCGAGTCATGCTGAAGTCATGCACGTTCTCAAAACGAATGTCGCCAGAGTTCGTCGATTCCACAGCATTCAACTTAGGCAACACATTGCGCGACACCCGATACATGAACAGATTGGCGAACAACATCCGGTGCGCATCGTTCAAATCCACTGAGAACGAATCCGCACCGGCCGGGTTTTCTTCCTCTGTCTGCAGCGCGTAAACGGTCCAGTTGGACGCATGATGGAACTGCGTTTCGTGCTTCATGTGGTGCTCGCAAGACATCTGGTACACGATGCTCGGAGTGGTCGTGTTTTCCACCAGTAGACCCGCTCGAGCCAAGGTGTTCGCCGTCCAATTCCCGCGGAAGATTCCGCCGCCTCCATCCTTCACCCATAGACTCGGATACTGTGCGCCCGCGCCCTCCATAGGATTGAAACGAGCCGGATTCTGCGGCTGTTCAGGCCTTGGCAGATTCGCGCTTAGTGGAGAGTTTCTGCGTCCCGGTCCGCGCATGAAGTTCACATCCTCAACCATGGAGGCCGGACCTGCACGCCACACCAGTCCGGCGGCCCGGGTATCCGTCGGCGAGGTCAGTATTCCAATCCCAGTTATGATCGCAGCGCCACCTCTTGCAGACTGTACCAGCGGCACTGCGTCGCCCTCGCCCGTAAAATTCGGTGCGCCGTCAATTGCAACGATCACGGCAGTTACAGGATTGAAACCGATCAGCACGCTGTCAGGTTTTAACTGAAGCGTGTTGGAAATGCGATAAGTACCGCTCGGGAAGTAGAGCACGCGGTGCGAGTCGATTGCCGCTTGCAGCGCAGCCGTGTCGTCGGATCCGTCTCCCTTTACGCCAAGTGTGTGGACATTTATCCACGCCTTCATCGGCGGCAACGCCGGAATATCAGATGCCACAGGTTTGCCTGTCGCTGCGCGCTCGCGATGCGTAACTTGCACGCCGCGCTCACGCCCGTCCGGGCCGATTTCCAGGCCAACAGTCAAATGCTCTTCGATAAACGGCTTGATGCTTCCTTTCACGTCGAAGCTAGAACTGGACTCATCTTGGCCCTTGATCAATTGCGGCACGTTTCTGCATACCAGGTTTTCGAGATTTACCTGGTGATGTGCTTTGCGCGCGTCGCCCAACACAACGGCTGCCTGGCTGATGTCTTCAAGGACCAGGTCATGACCATACAACTGCTCCGTCATGCCCTTTGTGATTTCAACTGCTACCGGCGTTCGCGTTATGCGGTCGCGCACCAGTGTCATGCCCACTTCCTGTGTGTGGATGGCCGCACGCCTCTGGCCCGAGATGCTCGAATCCATCAACAGGAACTGCCAGGCCGGCGAAGTGCGCACAGAGATGATTCCGTACTCGCCGCCTTCAATCTGCAGGTCAATCGCACCGTTCCCCACATCTTCAAGTGCAGCCCGACCATCCCCTACCTGGAAGCGCATGTGTTCCACGAAAGAGTGCTGCGCGACGTGGAACCGCACCGCAATCGCCGCTGGATTTCCAGCGCCGATCTCGAAATCGAGATTCATAATCCCGCTGTAAAAGGTAAACTCGTTCGCATCCATGACAGGCTGGTCCGCTGGCGGGCGCCGGGATGCGAACTGCAGCATGTATCGCCCGGTTCCCAGAAACTCGTGGCCCTCCTGGTATCCGGGTGTGTTTGGTCCCAGAACGAAGGTGGGCCGATGTGCACCATAGCCAATGAGCCGTATCCCTGACCACAAGTGAATTGTGTGGCTGACCCGATATCTGCCCTCTGCGACAAACACAACGCCTTCGCCCGTTGTTTCCGAGACACGATCGATGGCAGCCTGAATAGCTACCGTATCGTCACCCTGCCCATCAGCAGCTGCCCCAAAAGCTCCGCGCTCCAAGTACACCGCATGAGGATCGTCCGGTCGCAAGGAATACACCGACTCGGCTTTCAATTGTGACGACGTCAATGCAAGAAAGAAAAAGATCGAAAGAAGACGACGCATGACCAACTTACCCCGCAATTCAAGCGTTTTTGCGACCCACCTTTATAACGCATTCCGATGATCCCTGACGTGAGCACACGTCACAGGTGATTCGGAAACGTCAAAAATGGCGTTCAGGTGTCGTCGACTTCAATTTGGCCATGGGATGCGCTTTGCTCAGCCGGAATCCAAAGATCGTTTGGCCGCGGACTTACGGGTGCTGTGTCGCGGGCATCGCGTTTGAATACCAGTCGAGTATGCGAACTTCGATTCCGGTGCCTTTCAAGGCGCTTGCAAACTTCTGCAGGTCCTGTCCGCGATAGTGGTAGGGAATCACGATCTTTGGCTTGAATGCTTTCACTGCGTCTGCCGCATCTTCCGGAGTCATCGTGTAAGGCAGATTCATCGGGATGAAGGCGACGTCAATGTTCTTGAGCGCGCGCATCTCGGGCGTACCCTCGGTGTCCCCGGCGAAGTAGAAGTTCTTGCCGCCGTACGACAGGATGTACCCATTGCCTCTGCCCTTGGGATGAAACGGCGTGCCGTTCGGCATCATATTGCGGATGTTGTACATCGGCACAGCCGTAATCTTCCATTTGTGCCACTGCGTGCTTTCGCCATTCGCAATCGTTTTTGCCGACTTGACCGTGGACTGCACGGCCGCGGGAGCTATCACCTCTGTCTTTTCGTCGCTCAGGGCTGTGATGTCGGCCGTGTTCAGGTGATCTGGATGGATGTCTGTAATGAGAATCAAGCCGCCCGGCTTTAGTCCCGAGATGTTCGCCGGCGGCGCGGGATCGATATAGATGGTATCGCCGCCCGCCTTGATGATTCCGCTCGCATGGTAAATCGGCGTAATTTCTACCGGCCCGGCTGAAGTGTTAAACGTCTGCACGGGGACCGGTGCTGCCCATAGCCACGATGCCGCTAAAAACCCCGCCAAAAGTATCAACGCCTTCATGCATGAACCGACCTGCGTTCGCATATCGTAAACACCCCTTTTCTTCTATCTCTTTGTGCTGGTTATCCAGATTAATCATTGCCGAGCATTGAGGCAAATTTTGAAATTGTCAGAGCGGAAACGACGCATCGTATTACAGACCCGCGTACGAAATTAACTGGATTTCCGGGAACTCTCGAATAGCGCTCAAGGCCTGGCGTTCAATATCTCTCGATGCGCGCAAGCGCGTGCGCACTTTCGCAAGATCGGCATCGTTATAGCCGGGATGAGTCACTAGTTCCCAGGTTCCCCCAGGCATCTTCGCCAGCAAACGACGGATCGCTGTGCCATCCAGGACTCCTGTGCCGACAACCGCGATGGTCCCGGCTGTCGTGACTAAGCCTTCCTGCGCAATGATGCGCCGGCAACTTGATTCCAGATTGCGAAGAAGGTTGACTTCAGCGCAGCGAGCCCAGCCAGCGCCTGCGGTAGCGCGTACTGCCCAGGCTGGTTCGAATGGGTTTCTCACTGCGCGGATATTGGCCGCGTGCGCGGCCCGAAGCACAGGGCGCAACACGGCTGGAAACATGTGCGTGTGCTTGTGGGTATCCACATGGGTCAGTTCCAGCCCCTGCGCTTGCAGTGAACGGATCTGCGCTGCCACCTCGGCTTCAATTTCTTCTGCGGCAATGCGCCCGGTGAAAAGCCGCGCAAGGAATGTCGTCAAATTCGCGGGGAAGCAGCCGGTCTTTTGGTCCACCAGCGTCGGAATTTCCCGGGGAGAAAGTATCGGTTCACCGTCTACCAGTACAACGTGGCAGCCGACGCCCAGAGACGGTTTTGCCCGGGCAATTTCGATCGCTTCCGCGGTCGCGCCAGCCCGTGCCATCAGCGTAGTGCTGGTCAGTACCCCGGATGTATGCAATTCGGCGACCGCCCGATTTACGCCGGCAGTTAAACCAAAATCGTCTGCATTGACAATCAAACTACCCACCGGCTGAGTCTATCAATCCCACCTGCTACGGCCTGGTCGCACAAGGCCCCGCCCGGTCGCGGTCATCCGCTGTTATCATATGGGAAGTGCGCAATCGCGCGGAGTTTTGCAATTGCATCCACATCGAGTGGGGGCGGTTAGCTCAGTTGGTTAGAGCGCCTGCCTTACAAGCAGGAAGTCCGGGGTTCGATTCCCTGACCGCCCACCAAACCACGTTCTCATCCCCGCAGGGCTCCAAAATCTATTAGCGGTAATTTTTGGGTATGAGGCTGCGCTTTAACTGCGCAGCCGGGTCAGCAGATCCTGAGGATGGACTGGTTTGGCCAGAATCTCAAATTCATAACCCTGGGCGCGGGCCTTTTCCAGCAGGTCTGCGGTTGCTGCCTGACCGGAGAAGAGCAGAATTTTGATGTTGGGTAACATCCCTCGAATGCGAATGGCCGCATCAATTCCATTCAAATCCGCCATAATGACGTCTGAGATGAGCATGTCGGGGCCAAATGTGGGTACCATTTCAAGCGCACCTTCGCCGGAGTAAACGGGGCGAGCCTCAAAACCGCTCTGATTAAGGATCATTGCCAGCGTATCGGCAATCACGCGTTCATCGTCGACAACAAGGACCTTCGGTTTCGTCTTGGATTCAGTCATATGCTCCTGCGCACTCGTTTAGATGGGAGTTTTTACTTCAGCGATGGTTGCTTGCGTGGCGATTAGGGGAAATTAGCGGCTCTTACTTGTTTGCCTACCATAATGATACTCTCAGCTTGGGCGATTAGGGCCGAGAGTCAAAGTTTCGGTCCAAAATCCGCTCTTCACCAGCCCGGTCATCCGGTTCTGCCTGCCCCAATTCATCTGCGGGCAACAGCCTGAAAATATAATATCGGCACGTCTGGCCGCACTTGCAGGCGGTCTCAACCAAAGAACCCATGCAGAATCCATCCACACACGACCGGATCCAAACCCCACCCCAGCCCGCTGCTGGCGATGCCATAATTCGCGCAGAAAAGATCGAAAAATATTACGCTCAGCCCAGTCAAAACCGCATTCAGGTCATCTCGCCTACTGACCTGAGTATTCTTCCCGGCGAAATCCTGGCCCTGCTGGGTCCATCCGGCTCGGGTAAATCCACCATGTTGCGCATGCTTAGCGGCCTCTCTATGCCCTCCGCCGGCCAGGTTTATTGGCATAAGACTCCCATTGCGAACGCCGAGACCAATGTCTCAATCGTGTTTCAAAGCTTCGCGCTATTTCCGTGGCTCACGGTTCTTGAAAACGTCGAAGCTCCATTGCGGGCGCGCGGAATCGACCCTGAGGAACGCCACGCCCGCAGCATGAAGATGCTGGACACGGTGGGTCTCGATGGTTTTGAGGCTGCCTATCCAAAGGAACTTTCCGGAGGCATGAAGCAGCGCGTTGGTTTTGCGCGAGCGCTGGTGGTTGAGCCGGAAGTGCTCTTCATGGACGAGCCGTTTTCCGCGCTCGACGTACTAACTGCGGAAAATTTGCGCAGCGAACTGCTTGAACTGTGGACGAACAAGACGATGCCTACCAAGGCGGTCTTTCTGGTCACGCACAATATTGAGGAAGCCGTTTTGCTTGCCGATCGCATCGTGGTGCTTGGTCGCAATCCCGGCCACATCCGAACCGATTTCCGTGTCCAGTTGCCCCAGCCGCGCGATCGCAAATCAGAGGCCTTCACTCAACTGGTTGACTACATCTATAAAGTTCTGACGCGGCCTGACGTAGCCCCGTCTGAAGCTCCTGATCAGTCCGCCGGTTCACGCCCGCGTGATCAACGCCAGATGCGCTACCAGATGCTGCCCCATGCTCGTCCGGGCGGTATAGCAGGGCTGCTTGAACTGCTGCTCGATAGGGGCGGCCGTGATGACATTTATCGCTTGGCCGACGAACTGGCGTTTGAGGTCGACGACCTGTTGCCAATCGTCGATGCGGCACAACTGCTCGGCTTTCTCAAGATTGAGGAAGGCGATGCTGCCATTACGCCAAGCGGCACCGAGTTCGCAAACTCCGAGATTCTGCGCCAAAAGGAATTGTTCCGAGATGCGGCGGTTGGAAACGTGCTGCTGCTGCGTCAAATTCGCCGTGCGATTGAATCGAAAAGTGATCATACGGTGCCGGAAGATTTCTTCCTCGACATGCTGGACGAACAGTTCAGTGAAGAAGAGTGCCTTCGTCAAATGGAAACGGCAGTGGCCTGGGGCCGCTATGCTGAGCTGTTCGACTATGACTCGGACCGACGGCGATTCGTACTTCCCGACTCCTCTGAGGAAGCCATTGCCGAAGAAAGCCGTTCGAGCGAAGGTGGCGAGTGAGGAATCAGCATCCTCTGGCCATTTCCCGCGTTACTGCGCGCTCCTGGCCCTTTTTCATCGACATGGCGATTGGCGGCTTTGGTCTTGCCGTACTGCTCTCTGTCGTCAGCACCGGCATTTATTGGTTCGGCAAGCCAATGCCGGTTGTTCACATCTCAAGCTCGATAGGATCACTGCCGGTTTATGCCTTTTACTCAGTTGTTCGCATGGCCATTGCGTATACGCTTAGCCTGATCTTTGCCGTCGCTTACGGCTATATAGCCGCGTACAATCCGCGACTTGAACCCTGGATGGTCGCCGCCCTCGATATCTTGCAATCGATCCCGGTACTCAGCTTCCTGCCTCCGCTGGTTCTTGCCATGGTCGCGCTTTTTCCCGGCCACCAGCTTGGTATCGAACTGGGTGTCATTCTGCTCATTTTTACCGGGCAGGTGTGGAATCTTGCGTTCAGCTTCTATTCTTCGCTCAAGACAATTCCGCGCGAAATGCTCGAGGCATCGCGCATCTATCGATATTCCGGTTGGCAGCGCTTCTGGCAGCTTGAGATGCCACACGCGGCCATCGGCCTGGTCTGGAATTCCATTGTCTCGGTCGCCGGCGGCTGGTTCGCTCTCATCTTTTGCGAAACTTTCAGCATGGGCGAACGCAATTTTCAGCTTCCCGGGCTTGGCAGTTACATTCAAACCGCGACTTACGAAGGGGATACGCACGCCCTCATCTGCGGAATCGCAACGGTGGTTCTGATCGTGGTAGCCACTGATCAGTTGGTCTGGCGGCCGCTCATCGCGTGGAGTGACAAATTCAAGCTTGAGCAGGTCGAGTCTGCTGAGCGAATCACGTCGCCGATCCTTGAGCTTCTTCGCCGCTCCAATCTCGCCGCGCTGCCTGGCCAACTCTTTTCCAAATTCGACGAGCCTATCTTCCGCCGCTTGGCTCATGGCAACCGTAAGCGGCCAGTGCAGCCTGTTGACCAGGACAGAAAAGCGAAGCTCCCAACCTCGGTGTGGACATTGGGCATTGGTTTCGGAGTCATCGCCATGTGGGGAACTGTGCAAGCCGCGTTTATGTTGGCCACGGTGACAGGCTCCGAATTGAAGCTTTTGCTCGAAGGGGCGGCAGCTACATTTTTGCGCGTCAATGCTTCTCTGCTCATTTCTGCAGCATGGACCATCCCAGTCGGAGTTGCCATCGGACTCACCCCCCGGCTGGCAAAAATTGTTCAACCCATTGCGCAAATTCTCGCATCAGTTCCGGCAACCGCATTCTTTCCCATTCTGCTAATCGGCTTGGTCAGGATCGGCGGCGGACTCGGCATCGGGTCTATCGCGCTTATGCTTCTTGGAACCCAGTGGTACATCCTGTTCAACGTAATTGCCGGCGCCATGTCCATTCCATACGATCTGCGCGAAGTGGCATCTCTCTATCGCTTCACTCGCTGGCAGCGTTGGACAAAGCTCATTCTTCCCGGAATTTTTCCTTATCTTCTTACAGGAATGGTTACAGCTTCAGGAGGTGCATGGAACGCCTCCGTAATGGCAGAGTATTCGCACGTGAAAAACCGCACGCTCGAAACTATCGGGCTCGGGGCGCAAATTGACGCGGCCACCGATGCTGGCCGGTTTCCGATTCTGCTTCTGGCAACGATCCTGATCAGCCTCATGGTCATTACCATGAACCGCCTGGTTTGGCGACGCTTGTATCGGCTGGCGGAAACGCGTTTTAAGTTGGGTTAGGGACACGGGCAATCCATGCGACGCGAATTCGCATACGCTAGAATCCTTCAATATGCTGCGGGTGATTGCATCCCGTGGAGGCACTGGTGATTGGTGTTGGCGTTATTGGTTTTGGTATGGGCGGTCGAGTGTTTCACGCTCCGCTCATCTCCTCGGTTCAGGGCATTCTATTAGCCGCTGTTGTGGAGCGCAGCTCTAACAAGGCTGCGGAGCGCTATCCCGGGATAATCACCTATCGCACAGTTGCAGAAATGCTGGCTGACGATTCTATAAGTCTCTTCGTCGTTACCACGCCCAACAGTACGCACTTCGAGATCGCCCGCCAGATTCTCGAGGCAGGTCGACACCTTATCGTCGACAAGCCGGTTTGTACCACGTCATCAGAAATCGCGCAGCTAATTCGGCTGGCCTCAGCCAGGAACCTTTTGCTTGTGCCGTTTCACAATCGTCGTTGGGATGGTGACTTTCAAACAGTGCGCAGAGTTATCGGCGAAGGCTCGCTTGGCAGGCTGGTCTCGTTCGAATCACGGTTCGACCGGTGGCGCCCGAATCTCCCCAAGGACCGGCTCTGGAAAGAGAATCCACAAGTTGGCGGCGGAACCCTGCTCGACCTCGGACCGCATCTTGTGGATCAGGTGTTATTGCTCTTTGGGAAGCCTGAGGCAGTCAGTGCAGTCGTGCTTCGCGAACGCGAAGGTGTTGGTTCAAACGATGCATTCACCATCAGACTTCGTTATCCGGGTGTGAATGTAAGTCTCGGAGCCAATTCGCTATCCCTGCCGCCGGGCCCGCGCTTTCATCTGCGCGGCACAAAAGGGAACTACTGGAAGCTGGGCCTCGACACACAGGAGGCAGCACTGACAGGGATCACGCGGATTGAAGATCCCGCATGGGGTGTTGAACACACGTCATCCTGGGGAACCCTTCATCTCGGCATCGATGGCGGAACGGCTTCGACACCGGTCCGACCCGTTCCCGGTGATTACCGCCTGTTCTACTCCGCAGTTCGTGACGCTCTGCTGGGGAAAGCTCCAGCACCCGTATCGGCAGTCGATGCCTGGCGCGTCATCCGGCTGCTTGAATGGGCCGCAGAAAGCTGCGAACGGCGCTGTGAAGTGAACTGTGATTGGAGCGAAGAGCCCGAGTAAGGACCGAACATCGCCGCGGCAAGTCGCGCACGAGCGCTTAGACTTCGCGACGACCTTCGAGTGCACGGGCCATCGTTACTTCGTCCGCATATTCAATGTCGCTGCCTGCCGGAACTCCCGTTGCAATGCGCGTGACCTTTACGGGAAAACTGCGAAGCGCCGTCGCCAGCCAATTGGCGGTTGCTTCACCTTCGAGCGTAGGACTGGTGGCAAGGATCACTTCATCGATGTCACCTTTTTCAGCACGCGCAATAAGGGATGCTGCGCGCAACTGCTCCGGACCCACTCCGTGGAGCGGGGATAGCGTGCCGTGCAGCACGTGATAAGCGCCGCTGTAGCCCCGTGTGCGCTCTACAGCTTCAATATTTGTAGGTTCTTCAACGACGCAAACAACTCTCTGGTTGCGCGTCGGACTGGCGCAGTAGGTGCAGGGATCCACATCAGTCACGTTATTGCAGATCGAACAAAGGCGCAGGCTCGCTTTCAAATCGCGCACGGCTTCGGCAAGCGCCGCGGCATCGCTGTCACTTGAGCGCAGGAGATGAAAGGCGTACCGTTGCGCGCTCTTTGTGCCCACTCCCGGCAATTTCTTCAGTTCTTCGATGAGCCGGGCCATCGGCTCGGCATAGCGTGACAAATCTCTCGCCTCCGTCGTCCACACTTCTGCGATGCTGCGTTCAGGCTCCCATGCCGGGAATCTTTAGTCCGCCAAGCATACCTTGCAGGCTGCTCTGAAGGATTTCATCTGCCTTGCGCCCAGCCTCGTTTACTGCAGCCACAATCAGATCTTCGAGCATCTCCACATCGGCTTGGACTCCGCTGAGCGAAGCTACTGCAGCTGGATCGATTCGCAGCTTGAGCAAATTCTTCTTGCCATTCATTGTGGCGGTAACTGCGCCGCCGCCGCTGGATGCTTCGACAATCGTCTCTCCCAGCTTGCGCTGGACTTCCTCCTGCATTTGATTTGCTTGCGAAAGCATCTCTTGCATCTTAAGGGGATTAAACATTGCTTGTTCTCCTGCGTTGCTGTTGACGCGCAACGTTCGATTGAACTACTTCTGACGAAGATCGACAACGGTGCGCACTTCTGCATTGAAGATCTCCTTCGCTCTCTGCACTAGTGGGTTCGCAAGAGCGGCTTCCTGAACGCTACCGGCCAAAGGGGTTTCTACCGGGGCTTGAGCCACGCCTTCTCCCGGCACGACCATGAAGCGTGTTGGTGCGCCAAGGCGTTGCAGCTCTTGTCGGATGATTTTCTCTGCCGCGGCATTCACGGCAAGGCTCAGCATCTTCTTGCCCAATCCGGGGACCTCGATGCGCAAATTCGCTCCATCGAGAATCCAAGACGCGCTGCCGAGCAACTGCGCAGCAGAGACATGACCTTCCTTCTCAAGTGTGGAACCCACCTCTTGCCGTAAGGTTTCGATGGACGGCAATGCCCCAGAACGACTGGTAGATTGCACTTCGGGTTCCGGCGCTTTTGCAAGCGATCCCTCGGTCATGGACGTTGATGCGAATCCCATCGTCGAAGCTGAAACCGCAGGGAATTGAGAAGCCTCAGGTGGTGCACTCGCTTTACTCTCGTTAACCAGAGGAGGTGGAGCCGCCGGGCGCTCCATTTCGACAACGGGATTTGCATTCGCAGTTTGCTTCGCAGTTGGAGTCGAACTCCACCCGCTCGACGAAAAGGGGGATAAGGCAGGAGCCGCAGCCGGCGCGGCCGGAGCAGCAGCTTCCGTACGACGCGGCGGAGGAACTGCCGAACGGGGCGTGCTTTGCGGAACCGCACCGCGGGTGCCACCGCCGCTTGCTACTCCACTGAGCAGTTCTTCAATCGGAAGGAGCCGCTGTGCGTGAATCAACTTGAGCAGCCCAAGTTCCAAATGAAAGCGCTGTTCCTGCCGATAGTTCAGATCGTCAAATGTGCGCAGAACAATCTGCAGATTGCGCGTAATCTCTTCTTCGCTGAATAGCATTGCAGTGCGGGCAGCGCGGGCGCGCTCGTCACCGGAAATCTGCAACAACTCGGTTTGCTCGCCACCGATCTTTGCCATGAGGGTGTTGCGCAGGTAGCGAACCATTTGCCGCGCCAGCGACGAAGGACTATGCCCCGCATTAACGAGGACGTTCAACTGCTCCATGAGTTCGGCGCTTTGGCCTGCCGCTACAGCTTCCAGCAGCCGTTCGAAGATCGCGTTCGGAACAGATCCCATCAACTCCCGGATCTGCGCGGCCGAAAGCAGCGGCCGTCCACCTTCCAGAGGCGCAGACGCAATCGCCTGGTCCATGATGGAAAGCGCATCGCGCATCGATCCATCCCCAGCCTCGGCGAGCAGTGCCAATGCGCCATCTTCGGCGGCAACCTCTTCTTTGGAAGCGATCGATCTCAGCTGCTCAAGAATATCGTCGAATTTGACGGCATGAAAACTGAAGTGCTGACACCGCGATCGAATAGTCTGCGGAATGTTTTCGGGTTCCGTCGTCGCCATCATGAACACCACGTGCGCAGGAGGCTCCTCCAGTGTCTTCAGCAGAGCATTGAATGCCGCTTCAGTAATCTGATGAGCTTCGTCAAGGATGTAAACCTTGAACCGGTCGCGTGCAGGCGCGTAGCGGGCGGCATCACGCAGTTCGCGAATCTCGTCAATTCCGCGGTTGGTAGCCGCGTCAATTTCGATAACGTCCACAGCATTTCCCTGGCGGATTTCCGTGCAGGAGTGACAAACTCCACAGGGCTCCGGGGTAGACCGCTCAGCGGACCCCACTTCGCTGCGGCAATTCAGCGCCATCGCAAGAATGCGGGCGATGGTGGTTTTGCCGATTCCACGATGGCCGGAGAAGATGTACCCGTGCGCTATCCGGTTCTGGCTCAGCGCGTTAAGCAGCGTACGAGTAACGTGATCCTGGCCCGCCACATCGGCAAATTGTTGTGGACGGTATTTTCTGGCCAGAACCTGATAACCCATGGAAAAAGCGCTCCTTTTTACAGGCCGCCATAGAGAACGGCCTAAAGCCGATTGTAACGTTCCGGGGCGGCGGCATGGGGGCGCGCCCCCGGGGGAAACCAACTGCTTCCAGGAGCAGTTTAGGCGACAGTCACTCTCCTATTGACAATCTATAGGTATTCCGGCAAGCTCATATAGACATTCAATAGGGGTGGCACATGAGCCCGAAACAGACAAACCTTCTGCAGGGGACGCTTGACCTGCTGATTCTGAATTCGCTCAGTACGGGAGAGCTACACGGATTGGGGATTTCGAGACGAATCGATCAAATTACAAAGGGAACATTTGTTGTGAAACCGGGATCACTCTTTCCAGCCTTGCACCGCATGGAGGAAGCCGGCTGGCTGAGTGCTTCCTGGGGAGAATCTGAAAACAACCGGCGTGCGAAATATTACCGGCTGACCAAATCGGGGAGAGCACAGCTCGCCGTTGAAACGGAACAATGGAACACCATTGCGGTAGCAATTGCCAATGCGCTGAATGCGACGGCGTAGGAGTTGCCCATGAAAAGTTTCTTCCTGATGTGCCGCGCGTTAAAAAATCTCTTCAAAAAAGAGAAAGTTGAACGTGAATTGGAGAGCGAACTTCGAGCATATGTGGAGATGGTTACTGACGAGAAGGTCACTGCGGGAGCTTCTGCGCAGGAGGCGCGGCGAGCGGCTTTGGCTGATCTCGGCGGTATTGAGCAGGTGAAGCAGGCAGTTCGCGATCATCGGGCAGGATCATCAATTGACCGACTATGGGGAGACTTGCGATACGGATGGCGCCAGTTGCTGCGCAACCCGGGATTCACTGCAGCCGTAGTGGTAACGCTCGCACTCTCCGTTGGAGTAAATACCGCGATCTTTTCAATTGTGAATGCGCTTATATTGAAAAGTCTTCCTTATCCCGAACCTGATCGTCTTGGAACTGTGTTCATGCGTGTGCAGGGTTCTGTTTCCTCGGATGCCTTCAATGACATCGACGGGGAGCAATGGGAACTGTTGCGCGACGAAGTTCCGTCCGTGACCGGAGCGATCACCGGTGGCCTCAGTTCGGGAGTAAATCTCAAGGCTTCAGCTGGCGTTTTGTTCACACATGCCGGGCGCATCTCCGCCCACTATTTCGACGTCCTCGGAGTCCGCCCGGCTCTTGGCAGAAACTTCAATGAAGATGAGGATCGGCCGCTCGGCCCAAAAGCAGTCATACTCTCTTACGAACTGTGGCGCAACGTGTTCCATGGCGACACAAACATTGTAGGCAAGAGCATTCAATTGAAAGACGAGGCGCATACCGTCGTTGGCGTATTGCCTGAACGGGCGACAACGCCGCTGAATGCCGATATCTACACGCCGCTGCAGCCGAGCCGAGACGGTGAAGGCGGAGGGGCAAATTTCGACCTGATCGTTCGTCTGCGCGACGGCGCCACGTGGCAGCAGGCCGATGCTGAAATCAATCGCGCCTGGGCCAATCGGGCGCTTCGTTATTCAAAGCAGTATCATCCCGGCTCCAAGATTTCGTTTCATACGATTCCACTACAGAAGGGCGAGACGGTGAGTCTCCGCCCCAAAGCGTTGACGCTGATGCTTGCAGCCGGACTCATACTGCTGATTGCGTGCGGCAATCTGGCGGGGCTGACGATCGTACGCACGACGCGTCGAACGGCTGAGATCGCAACACGGATGGCTCTGGGTGCTTCCCGATGGCATGTTCAACGCCAGTTGTGGATTGAGAATCTACTCCTGGCTATCATTGGCGGCGCGTTTGGCATTGGAGTTGGGTTTCTCGCATTGCGCGGACTACTATCGCTGCTACCTGCCGACTACCTGCCAGTTTCAGGGGTTCCGATGGACGGTCGCGTACTTGCATTTGCCTTAATAGTCTCGCTGCTAACGAGTGTCTTATTCGGAATGCTTCCGGTACTCACATTAAGGGGCATCGATCTTCGCTCCTTCCTGGGTAGTCGCACAATTGCCGGCGCAGAACGGCTCCGTTTGCGGCAGGTTTTGATCGCCGGGGAGGTGGCGCTAACGGTGGTATTGCTGGCGGCGACCGGGCTTCTGATTCGTACCCTGATTCACTTGCAGACACTTCCGCCGGGATTCAACCCCAACGGTGTACTGACTGCAAAGGCGTCCATGGACGAGGCGCGCTATCGCAATCCTGCAGAATTTGACCGCCTGATGAGAGAGACCCGTACAGCAATCGAACAGATTCCTGGCGTTCAGGATGTAGGTGTAGGTCTCACGGTGCCCTACGAGCGGGCTTTGAATAACGTTACGAAAATCGCCAGCGGTCCACAAACAGGGGAGAATATTCTGACCGGTGAAGTTTATGTGACTCCCGGCTATTTTGAAACGCTGCAAGTACCGCTGCTGGCGGGGCGCAGCTTTAACGATTCGGATCAGCGCAGTTCGCATCCAGTTGCTGTTGTGAATCGCTCGTTCATCCGCAAGTTCTTCGGGGGCGCTAACCCGGTCGGACAGACACTCGATAAAGCCGGAACAACCATCATTGGCGTTGTAGAAGATGTGACGCTTCCGCCACACGTTAATAGTGTGAACGATCCCCTGGGAACTGAGCCGACGGTATACATCCCTGCAAGCCAGGCTGATGCGAGATTCATCAGTGTTGTGCACGTATGGTTTCAACCGAGCTGGATTGTGCGCACGAGCGGCTCCATCGAAGGGCTTCCAGCACAGATGCAACGCGCACTGTCGAGCATCGATCCTGGCTTGCCGTTCTCGGGCTTCTACAGTATGAAGGATTACCAGGCAAAGGCGATTGCGACGCAAAGGGTAGAAGTGGCACTGCTCAGCGCAATGGCAGGCTTGGCCCTGTTGTTGAGTGCGCTTGGTATTTTCGCTCTGATCGCCAACATTGTTGTCCAACGCAGTCGCGAGATCGGTATTCGCATCGCGCTAGGTGCAACCGTGCTTCAGGTGATGGCGAACGTAGCCGCGACGGGGGTTCGCTCCTCGGCCGCTGGGCTTGCGCTCGGACTTTTACTTTGTGTGGGAGCATTAAGGACGATGCGCAGCGTCCTATTTGGCGTCGGGGTTTACGACTTGCCAAGCATCGCGGGTGTAGTACTGGTACTCTTCGTGGTAACCGCACTCGCTGTCGTAATTCCGACCCTGCGGATCACAGGCACTGATCCCGCATCGACGCTAAGGGAGCAATAGGAAACCCCAGGTCTCAGAAGTCGGGACCTGGGGTTCTTCTGATAACTGGTACTCAGTTATTCGGTAGTCGCCTGCCACATGCCTTGCATCTGCTCCAGCGTGCGGCCCTTCGTTTCCGGCACGAACTTCCACATGAACAGGGCGGCTAGGAGGCTCATGCCGCCGTAGATCCAGTAGGCAAATCCATGCTTGAAGTGCTCTACGAGATACGGGTTCTTGTCGAGGATCGGGAACGTCCAGCTGACGAGATAGTTGGCGATCCACTGCATAGCAACTGCGAGAGCCATAGCCTTGCCGCGAATCTGGTTAGGGAAAATCTCCGACAGCAGCACCCAGGTTACCGGACCCCATGAAACTGCGAACCCAGCGGTGTATACCAGCATTGACACCAGTGCCAGCATGCCTTCCCCGCCGAGCCAGAATGCAGTGCCCAAAGAAACCATGGCCACCGCCATGATGAGCGCTCCAATGATCTGCAGAGGCCGCCGGCCGAATCTATCTACTGTAAAGATGGCAACAGTGGTGAAGGTGAGATTGACTGCACCCACGATGATGGTTTGCAGGAGCGAGGCATTCGTAGTCATTCCCATGCCCTTGAAGATATCCGTCGCGTAGTAGAGCACCACATTAATGCCAACGAATTGCTGGAACACCGAAAGCATGATGCCGATGACAACGAGAGTGGCACCGAAGGAGAACATCTTGCCGGAGTGGTGCTCGCTGAGCGAGGCGCGGATTTCGGCGAGTTCTTTTTCGCCTTCCTCCTTAGTCACGAGCTTCGCCAGCACGGCGCGCGCGCCTTTCTCGTCGCCTTTCAACATCAGGAAGCGCGGCGTCTCAGGCACGAAGAACAGCAGTAGAAGGAAAAGAATCGCTGGAATTGCGCCGGAAAGAAACATATAGCGCCAGCCAATGACATTGAGCCACGCATCGCCGCTGCCTGACTTGGAAATCCCGAAGTTGACGAAATAGATCACCAGCATGCCGAAGATGATGGCGAATTGGTTCCATGCCACGAGGTTGCCGCGCACTTTTGGCGGGGCAATTTCCGCAATGTACATTGGCGAAAGCATTGAAGCCAGACCAACGCCGATCCCGCCGAGAATACGGTAGAAAACGAAGTTCCCCATGTATGCTGGTCCGCCATGGCCGATGGCAGCAAACGGAAACTCCGGTGCGGATGCGCCAATCGCCGAAATGAGGAACAGCACGGCGGCGATAATCAATCCACGCTTGCGGCCGATGTTTGTGCTGACCCAACCGCCAAGTAGGCCGCCGATAATGCAGCCAATGAGCGCGCTCGACACTACAAATCCGAGCAGCGAGTTGGCAGCGTTTGCCTGGGCGGGGTTGGCGAGATCCGCGAAGCGCGGATCAATAAAATACACCTTCAGGCTGTCGACCGCGCCGTTGATTACGGCTGTATCGTAACCGAAGAGCAGTCCGCCCAGCGTAGCGATGAGCGTGAGCAGAACAACGTATGGGTTTATTCGTGACATAGACTTCCTTGGATTGGGGGGTGGGCTGAGTCGGAGATTCCGGTTCGTCATGAACCAGGCTTCAGTTCACAGAATCGCTTAACGGATTCAACCGATCCGACTGCCCATCTCCAGTTCGAAATTAGATCACTGAAATGATAGCCTACCCAGCCATCGTCAGGTTTTCGGTCAGATAAGCCCAATATTCGGGGTGACTACCCAGCCCCACGCGCGAGTGATATTCTGGCGCATCACCAGATAGGAACCGGGAGGATTGCATGAGGAAGGCCATCATTTTCGCCATCGGGGCCATGGCGTTTTTAGCAGGATGCGGAAACCAGGGTAAAAAGGCCGCGAATGTTCCGGTCGAGCCCAAATGGAAAGGTGCTCCCTATCACATTTCGTTTGACAGCAAGGAAGCCAAGCCGAATCCTTCAGGCGTTACCATTCCAACTGTAAAGTGGACAGCGAATCCTGACGCGCTCGAAAAGAGAGTGAGCCTCGTGGTGCAGTTCGATCTTTCAAAGGATAAGAACAATCCGGCCATGAGTCAGATGATCGTGGGCCCGGTAGATATCTCGGGCGCTGAAGGTGCTCTTCCGCCCGATTACATGGAATTGGCCGATAAGCAACTGGCACAGTATCTGGCTGCCTACAAAATCAAGGGTAAGTTCAATATTTCGGTTGCGCTCGCGCGTTCCTCGCTGAACGGCCGTGCCGGAACAGCAGAAGTGGATTCAAAACGCTTGTCCGATTGGCTACAGACGGAAGTTAGCGTCAAGAGTGGTCGCTGAACCGATAACCGCACAAGGCGGCTGAACCATTTCAGATCGTCCCCTCCAGGATTTCGAAACGTGCCCCGCGGACGAAGGAGTGTCCACGGGGCGCTGATTTCTGCGACATTCGAACAGAGTCACTTATGAATGAAGTTTCTATCGCACGGCCCGCAGAAACGCGATGATATCTGTGCGATCTTGAGCTTTAGGAACACTGAACCCCATGTTATTTCCTGCGATGAATTCGTCAGTGCCGCGCAGCCAGCGTTCAAGATTGGTGTCGTTCCAAATTACGCCTGACGCTTTGATTGCTGCCGAATACTCGAAATCTGGCACTGAGCCGGCTTTTCGTCCGTAGACTCCGCGAAGGTGTGGGCCTTCGCGATTTGAGTTGAGCGCATGACAACCTGTGCATCGCCTTTCAAAGACCGATTTGCCGCGTAGTGGATCCCCGGGTCCTGTAGGCGCCTCCTCGATGGCATCAGGAGCCAAAGTGGCAAGCGCTGCAATTTCGGCTGAACTGAGTCGGCCGTGCCAATGAAATAGGCGGTAGGGAAGCGGGGGCATGGTGCCATGTTTGGCCTGTTGAACAATTTCCTGTGCCAGAGCTTCCTGCCGATCAGGTGAAAATTCTGACCAGCGGGAAAGATTAAGGCGCGCGCGGCCCTCGATCACATCATGTTCGACGAGCCACGAAATGGGAGCTGCGTTGGAGTAGGCGGGCCACCTGGTTGCATTGGAATGACAGTCGGCACATTTTGCTGTCAATATCCGCTTTGCTGCATCCGGCATGGGCGTACCGCTCAATACAGCAGTACGCTCTCGCGCTGGAGTGCTGCGCGGGTTTCCAAATGGATGAAGATGTGCCGATGCAATGGATATTACAAGAATCGCGATTCCAATTCCTGAAATATAGAACCTCTTCATCCTTGTTTATCCAGCGTGTGATCCACGACTGCCAGGTGGCTGTGACCGCGCGCCACTTTTACACTGGTTATGCCGAGTACGCTTTCCAGCTTGCCAGCGGGAACGGTCATCGGGCCGGGGTTGGGCGCAGTACCAGGTGCGGGTTGCGGAAACGCGGTTGCCAAGGCGGTATGAAAGACTACATTTCCCTCAACCTTCTGCACCGTCTGATGGATGTGACCGTTGAGGACAGTGACGGATCCGAAGCGCTTGAGCAATGCCAGTGCCTGTGCCCCATCGTGCGTGCCCCAGCCCCATTTTTCGTAAACCATCCACAAAGGAATGTGTGCGAAGACGACGACCGGAGTTGAGGCGCTGTGCCCTGCAAGATCTGACTTGAGCCATGCGAGCTGCTCGGCGCCAATGTTCCCCATTGCGTCCACCTGGATGCAATTATTGAGGCCGACGAAGTGCACTCCCTTGTGGTTGAAGCTGTACCAGCCGTTGCCCAGAGTCCCTTTCCCGAACCGCTGCTTGTACTGTTCACCATCATCGATAAAGTCATGCTCGCCGGGAACGTACAAGACTTCGCCTTTAAACCCCTTGATTATCTGGGCAGCGGCATCGAACTCCCCGGCTTTGGAGTTCTGCGTGATGTCTCCCGTGTGCAGCAGAAAATCCGGAGATTTTGTGCCCGAAGATGAATTTGCGCGATCGATTGCTTTTTTGAGAGTGCCGGCAACATCGGGGTTGGCGCCCTTGCTGAAGCCTATGTGGCTGTCGCTGATTTGAACAAAAGAGAATTCCTCAAGCTTTCCTGGTTTCGTGGCCGAGTTGATTGCTGTCTGGGCCAGCAGACGGGCGGTAGGCACTCCGCCGACCATCGACCACAAAAGGCCGGTGCCGGCCCATGCCATGCATGAAAGAAAATTTCTGCGGTCGATACCGTCATCAACTTCCGTATTTGGATTTTTGTTTGAATCTTCAACTGTCATTGTTCGCTCCTTTGAGCCGCATTTGGCTCTCATGAACGAAAACCGAACCGCCGTAGGTTTATTCCGCGAAAATGCGAAGAATAGAAATTTTCAGGAGGTTGGGAATAAAGTGCGTGATGCATAGTTCTGTAGACAGATGGCTACGGTCCTGAGACACGAGAGATCGGCTTTGCAGCCTGCGACGATGCACAGCATGTCAGCTAAAATTGTGGCTATGGGCTCGCGGGCAACGAACAGGTTCCAGGATCTCGCTGTGCCGATGCTGGGCTTGCTTTACAACCACGCACAATGGCTGGTTCGCGATCCTGCAGAAGCTGAAGACCTGGTTCAGGAAACCTTGTCGAAGGCGCTGCGCGCATTCGACTCATTTGAGGCGGGGACAAACTTTAAGGCGTGGATATTTTGCATATTGAGAAATACGTTCCTTACTTCGCGCACCGCGATTGCACATTCACGTACGGTATATCTCGAAGATCATCCTGACGTGCTTGACCTGGCGGAATCTGGCTCGACGCCGGAGGCCGAGGTCATCAAGCTCCATGACCTTGCTACTCTGCGAGAGGCGCTGATGGAGCTTGCGCCGCGGTTGCGAGAAGTGATCCTGCTTTGCGATCTGGAAGAGTTGAAGTACCGCGAGATCGCAGAAATACTCGATGTGCCGATTGGCACGGTGATGTCTCGATTAGCGCGAGCACGCAAGATGTTGCGTCAGATTTTGATTGGAGAGAGGCGATGAGCCCTGATCATTTACTGCCTGAAACGATCGGAGCGCTTATTGACAGCGAACTCTCGGAAGTAGACCGGGGTGCAGCGGAAGCGCATTTGAATGGGTGCCACATTTGCGCGCTCCGGGTAATTGAGGCCAGCCAGTTGAAATCGGCGACCAGCCGTGCGGCCAGAAACTTTGCGCCCTCACAAGAGGCTCTGGCGCGGCTCACAGCGGTGGCCCAGCAAACTCCATCGAAGAGGGCACCTGTGGTTCCGATTCGAACTATGACGTGGGCCGCAGCGGCAGCGATGTTTATTCTCGCAATCGCGCTTGGAGGGCGGATGCTGCGGCAATCAGATATGTTGAGTGCCGAAATACTTGATCAGCATCTGGACACCCTTTCCGATACAGCATCGCCAGAGGTAGTCTCGACTGATCGACATACAGTGAAGCCGTGGTTCCAAGGTAAGCTGCCGTTCAGCTTCAACATTCCGGAGCCGAATGCGTTGCCTGCCGATACAGTTCTGATAGGCGCGGACCTGACCTACGTTGATGGTAAGGCGGCCGCGCAGTTGCTGTTTACAATCCACAAACATCATGCTTCAGTGTTCGTAACGCAGACGGGGCAACTTTCAGAATTTGTGCGCGTCACTGCTCGCTCGGGATTTCATTTCTCTGCAGGCAGAGGCGGCGGGCTTGAACTGCTCGGCGTGAGCGATGTGAACGGCGCGGAACTTGACGCCTTAGTGGCCAAGCTGGCCGCAGCACAATAGACCGGCAATTGCATTCGATACCTAGGGAAGCTTGTCGAACACTAGTCGCTGTTCGGAGTCGCCGTAGATGTTGTGGCCTTCTACCAAATCGATCAGCTGCGAGCCATCGCCTGAAAGAAACAGCCTCTGCTTCGTCATGTTCGCCAAGCCGGACACATTCTGCACGAGCTCAAGAGTGTCTGCCTGCCATTTTGCAGTTACAGGGACCACAGACACGGGTCGATTGGGGTCGCTCGTCGATATGTGCACCTCGTGCTCCTTGCCGTCTGCGGATATCTGCATAGACGTGGTGGAATCGGGCAGAGGAATATTGACATTGGAATTGTGAATGGCGGTGTCGGTGACCGAAATGGTCTCGCCGGTCTGTTGGATCTTCTTCGTGAACTCGTAGTTGCTGAACGGGTGCTCCATACCCATGAAGCTTTTTGAAACGTTCAGCCGCCACGTGCCACTTAAGTTGGCCTTCTGCGCGTGAGCTGCGAACGGCGCCAGTGCCGCCAGGATTGCTGCTATCTGATATTTGCGCATTATCTCTACTCCTGTGTGCGCCTACGTGCGCTCAATTTCAACCAGTGCGATGCCGTCGGGGGGCAGTTCTACTGTGAGCTCTTGTCCGGCGGCAAGCGTCCTTCGTTCTGCCTCGGGCAGTTCAGCGGCGCTGCGCAAATCGGCGATTTGATTCGCCGATGGGTACTTTGGGCTCCCCATCGATCGCCATTTTGGAATTGCAGTGCCGACCTCGTTGTTGACCTGGCTGATGGAAACCTTCGCAGACCCGGGAATCCCGGACAACTTCAATCTGAACTGTTTGGCTGTACCGCCTGATTGCTGCGCGCCCGCACTTGCGCCAATCGGATTGCCGTTCGCGACCCCGCCTTGATCGGCGGGGATGAGATTCCAAAGCAATATCGCCATCGATCCGTCAGCGCGGCGTGTTGCCAAGGCGGGGCCAGCATCGGTGCTGAGCTGCGAGTCGCCCAGCTTGTGAAGAAAAACGAACGAATGAAATGACGGCCGCGCGATGCCCCACTGATCGAGCATGCCGAAAGTTGAGTTGAAGATTCCGCTGGGCACGCCGCCTTCTTCGAAAACATTGCTGAACGTCCAGTAGGACATTGCTTCGGTTAGGCCGATGCAGTTCTTGATCGTGTCAGCAATGAAGGCTGGGTTTTGCGAACTCCACTCGGTGATCCAAAGGGGAAGGGTCGGCATCTTCGAACTTTGCACCTGTTGCTTTACCTGGGCTACTCCACGAGGAATGACTTCTTCAAGCTTGTAGAGATTGTCTTTACCGAAGATCAGCTTCTGCGGATCGTTTGCATAAACGTGTGTGCTGACGAAGTCGAGCGGTACGCCATTCTGGCTGCAATATTGAATAAGGTCGGGAATCCAGCCAAGTTGAGCCGTCGAAGGGCCGCCAACCTGCAATTGTGGGTCGATCTTTTTGATTGCGAGTGCGGACTGATGGTAGAGCTCGAAATATTCCTTCTGTGTGCCGGCCCAGAAAGAAATGTTCGGCTCGTTCCAAACTTCGAATTTCCAGCCACGCACTTCAGGCAATCCGTAACGCTTGACGCAGTGATCGGTAAAGGCCTGAACCATGTCGTGCCAGTCTTGCCATTTGCGCGGCGGGGACACGTTGCCTTTGTAGGCGAAGATGCGATTTGCGCTGGTAGCGAAGGCCTCAGGCATGAAGCTCAATTCCACGAACGGCCTGACACCATGATCCAGCATGAAGTCATAGATCTGGTCTAAGTAGAGAAAATTGAAATTGCCCGGACCGGCCTGGGCTATGCCCATTTCATCATTGAAAAGGCCGTGGCAACGTATGGATTGAATGCCGGTTGCTTTCTGAACCCGAATGAGGTCCTGACGCCATTGCTCTCGCAGTCCAACGACGGTGCGGTCGGAGCCTGCGGCTTTCTCCCAGTAATGCGGAAGCTGTGTCGCGGTTTTCGTCGTGTCGATTGCGATTGAGACGGAATTGCCGGTGGCCGCGTTCTGAGACCATCCGGCGCGTTCAGCGGCCGTGGCCGCCAGAACGGTGCCTGCTGCTTTCACAAATTCTCGTCGATCCATCCTTATTGCCTCCGTTTTCGCTCCGGCCATGGAGCGAACAAAGCGTCCGAAAAAGGTTCGCATGGAACCACACCTGAAAGCCACCGAAACGGGTACTACTGCTATTTGAGATGGCTGTTGAAGAAGTCAGCAAGCGCCTGCATGGCCTGGCGCGATTCTGGCATTTCAGGGTGTTCCCAGAAGACGTGCCACATGCCTTCAAAAACGTTGAGGTCGGCTTCGACACCGGCGTTTCGCAGCTTGCGGTGGAGCAGCACCGTCTGGCTAAGACACATGTCGCGCGTTCCGGAAAGCAGAAATGCCGGTGGGTAGTTTTTGGGGATGTCGCCATCGAGGGCGGTGGCGGGCGGTTCATCGGGTTTGCGCGGAACGGAATCGCGGCCACCAAAGGGGGGCCGGCCGGAGAAGGCAGTCGAAAGCGATGCGTCAAGGCCGTTGAGAGTGTAGCGTGAGTCCCCCGGGTTCGATCCGCCGGAGCAGGTGTTGAGACCGACCGCGCCGGGCATCGGGAGGTTTTGCTGCGGCAGCCACAGGATAGTGGTTTGCGCCAGGGTGCATCCGCCGGAGGCGCCGAACATGCCGATGCTTTTTGGCTTGTAGGTCTTCAGCAATTCGCGATAGACGGCGACGATGTCCTGGTTGCCGGGAATGGATGGGCCACCGCCACGATAGTTGACCTTGACGACTTTCAATTGGCCAAGGCTGGCTACGGCAATGGCTTCAGCGTCGATTTCAAACTCCATAACTACTTTGTTGCGGTTTTTAGACGGAATGATTTTCGGAGAGTAGATCGTAACGCCGATTCCGCCAATTTTCGAGTTCTCTTCGATGACGGGATAGATCTTGAGAGCTTGCTGCTTGCTCCAGCCGGGCGCGTTGGGCGCGATGCTGTTGCCGGTGTTCGCTGAAGCGATGCCCCCATGCGCAGCTGTCGCTTGTGCTCGTTGCAACATCTGGCGTGTGTACACACTGCGGGACTCTGGGCTGGCGAGCGCGGGCGGGGGAACTGTGCGGGGACCGAAATGCAGGGAGCCGTCAGTGTCTACAACGAGGTGGGCAACGGGAGGGGCATTGAGAGGGACAGAGCCGTCTGCAGTTGGCGGTGCGGTCTGGCCTTGGGCGGCGGCCTCCGCAACTAGAAATGCCGTGAGCAGGGCAGCAATAGATAGGCGAACAATTGGCATGGCGAAATCCCTTTTGGGCAACGCTCGAATGCAGAAGAGCCCGGCGTCCTGGCCCGAGGAAACAGTATCAGCCTGCTGTTGGCGCTGCAAAGCTATGCTTTGCCGAGAAGGTCGCTCCTGTTGAGTGAATAAATTTTCAGGCTGAAGCCCGTACCCTTCACGATGTGCTTTTTATGCCGCCTTGAGCCTCTATCCCTGGTATCGCGGGCCTAAAACCCGGGCTTGGGGCACTTAGTCTTGCTCAAGTTAAGCAAAAAACAAGCAACCGCGGACTTTCGCTTCGCTTAATATGGCAGCGGAAAGTTGAGGCTGTTGCTATCCCAGGTTCAGAATTCGCAGCTGGGCCGGCGGCAAATCGACACCCCAGCGGAGGCTTACATGACTTCGAGGAGGCGACAACTCGAGATGAACTGCAGGGAGATTTAAACGTATATTCCTTCGACAAGTCCAATCTTAATTGAGTGAAAAACCGTGCGGCTGAATGAATGCAGAAGTGTCCTTCTGGTCTGGGTGCTGGCCGCTGCCGTGCCAAACCCGCGCGCAGCGGCGCAGAGCGCAGCCGACGTCGTAAATCCGATTGCTGGGATCGCCAGCAACGATTTGATTACCTCGCTTCAGGCCGAGAGCAAGCGGGGAACCGCCGTTTTCTATACCCAGTCCTACCGTGCACACGGTCGCCGCATCGAGTTCCACGGCTCTATCTTCGGCGAGATTCAAGATGCTCAAGTCGAAGGATGTGAATTGAAGATCATTTCAGAGATTGTCGATCACTACTCTGGAACTGTCGGTGGGGCTTTAATAGGGCAAACGCAGGTTAAATACACGACTTCGATCAATATCGAACTCACGCCCAAGATGGCAGCGGATCTGAAGATCGTTGTCGGGCGCCCAGCGCGCCAGCTGACCGAAGGCACGAATCCTGTTTGCTCGGGCGAACGACAATGCAACCTGACCTGGCTCAAATTGCAGGCGGACGCTTCCGTGATTCGAGTGATTGAGATTACGAACGATGTGGCCGATTACGACGGAGATGTCAAAGATTTTGACGGATCGGTCGATCACTTGTTCTTGCCTTTGAGTTCGAAGGAAGCTGGCGACGACCTCATTGCGAAGATGCGGGTCTTTGCCCGATCATGCCATGGCTCAAATACTGTTTCCCAGAGTAGGTAAGAGCTCCCGGCTAAGAAGAACCGCAGATCTTTCGCTTCGCTCAAGATGACAATGGTGGGTTGAGGATTTTCCTTTTCGAGTCTGAAACCCAGAACTGGGGCGGTTGGCTTTAGACCCTGTGAGTGAAGGGATCAGAGTTCGGCCAGTTTGTAAAACCAAGGGCAGCAGAGTTTGGCTCCGCTGCCCTTTCCTTTGGCGTTGTACGAGTTCCGGCACACGTTGCACTCGTCCTATATGAACCGCGAGCGGACCGGCAAACTGCTGCTAACAAATCGGTAGCAGAGAAGTGCGCAGACGCTAAGAGCTCTTGACTTCTGTACCCGGTTCGATCGCGTGCAATTCCTTGCCCGGCTTGAACCGGACAGCTTTTCCCGGAGCGATGCTGACTTCGGTTCCAGTGCGGGGATTGCGGCCGATGCCGGTTTTGCGGGCGCGGACGCTGAAAACGCCGAATCCACGGAGTTCGATGCGCTCGCCGGAAGCCAATGCCTGCTTCAGTCCTTCGAAGACGGTATCTACGGCTGCTTCAGCCTTGGTGCGCGGTAGGCCGGTGCGCTCGATTACGTGATGGACGATGTCCTGTTTAATCAATGGGGTAACCTCGCTGGCGCGACTGAATATGACTGTACTACTCCTTACAGTGGAGATGCTACAGATTTTGGCTCGAATATGGAACAGCAGAATGGCTTTATGGCTATTTTTCTGCTGAGAAATGCGATTTTAGGGAACTGAGCAGTCGGTGGCGCCTTAAAGGGTGTGTTGGTGGGCCGCTGGGGGGCGAATCCGATTGTCAATCGCATACCGGTTTCGTAAGATGAATTTTCGACTCGGAACTCAGTCGGTTTTTCCTGAGAGGAAACGAGCCCGGACAGGAGAAGCATGTCGATCCAGAGTGACCGTTGGATACGAGAACAGGCCTTAAAGCAGGGGATGATTGAACCATTCAGTGAAAAGCAAGTGGCCTCAGGTGTCATCTCTTATGGACTGTCCTCCTACGGGTACGATCTGCGCGTATCAGACGAATTCAAAATCTTTACCAACGTGAACAGCGCGATCATTGATCCGAAAGCGTTTGACGAGCGGTCATTCGTATCGGTGCAGGCGGAGTCGGTGATTATTCCACCCAACTCGTTTGCGCTGGCGCGTTCGGTCGAGTATTTCCGAATTCCGCGGGACGTACTGACGATTTGTGTGGGCAAGTCAACTTACGCACGCTGCGGGATCATCGTGAATGTGACGCCATTTGAGCCTGAGTGGGAGGGGTTTGTCACGCTGGAGATTTCAAATACAACACCGCTGCCCGCAAAGGTTTATGCCAACGAAGGGCTGTGCCAGATTTTGTTCTTCCGCGGCGACCAACCCTGCGAAACCAGCTACGCAGATCGCAAAGGAAAATACCAGAAGCAACAGGGAATTGTGCTTCCAAAACTCTGATTAGCGCAGTGGCCGGAGCGGGGTCTGGCTGCAGCGCTCTAACGAGTCTCGACCAACGGCGAGAACCTCATCATGTCTGCACATCGCAAACCTGAAACAATTCGCATTGGGATTATGGCGGAGGAGCCGCTCCGGCTAGCGGGGCTCTCAACCGTGTTTGACCAGCCCGGATATGAAGGACGCGCTAAACTGGCGCCGGTGCCGGGCACCATGCTCGAGTTGCTGGCGAATCCCGCGCTCAAATACCTGGTGGTCGATATGCAGTCGTCTTCGAGCGGCATGAAAGCGCTTGAGACAGTTCGGCGGGCGCGTCCGGATTTGCGCATGATTGTAATTGGGCCGGCGGGGAACGAAGAGCTCGTAATGAAATGCATTGTGGCAGGGGCGAGGGCGTACCTTGACCTGAGCGCCAGCCCTGAAGTGGTTCGTGAAGCGGTCGAGATTGTGACGCATGGATCCATTTGGGCGCCGCGCAGAACGCTTTCAAAACTGATTGATCGGCTGCTCGATAATCCTGAGCCGAGTTCAGTGGCGACGTCCAGTACGCAGCTGACTTCTCGCGAGCGCGAAGTGATGGAACTGATCATGAAGGCGCGGTCGAATCGTGAAATCTCGCTTCAGCTTGGGATTGAGGAACGCACCGTGCGAGCGCACCTGGCGAGATTGATGAGGAAAGCGGGGGTAGACAATCGGATCAAGTTGTCGATGTCCGGCCTCGGGCGCTCGCTGGCAAAAAGGGAGCAAACGAGCCGTTCAACGGGGGCGGAGCGGGCTCGGGTGCATTAGCAAACTAGTAAATAAACCTGGTTACTTATGGCCACAACCCTTAAGTACTCTTGTGTGTTCCTGCCTGTAACGACAATCTTATGTACAGAAACAACGCAGATCTGGGGAAGGAGTTCCCAGGCAGCATGTTTCCATGTAGCCTGGGAACTCCTCTTTTTTAGTTTCTGCTAATCAGGCCCTGATTCCTGTTGGTTCAGCCCTCCCCCGAATTTCCCATCCGACTAACAGGTCCATTCGTCCATGCCGATCGGCACGCATCTAAGTGGTTAAGCGACTATCGAGTCGAGAGTGTGTCTAAAGCATAGGGCCTGTTTGCGGCCCTGTTTGCTAAGAGGGACGATCGTTCACAAGTGAATACCGGTCGCACTGCAATTGACCCGTAACGGTTCGGATGCTGTAGCCTTTTTTCAGGAAGATCCCCGTAATGCGCGGGAGTGATGAGCTGGCAACGTAGGGTTTTGCCGACCAGTCGTTTTCCCGGAAGCGACATACACGATTCAACATCTGCTTTGCTCTCCCCAAATCCCCGGAAGCGAAGCCAAATAGGGAAAGGACAAGGAAGCAATGAAAAGGACAATCGTTTCGATCTGCATTTGTTTCGGGCTCATTCCCTCCGCGTTTGCGGCATCATCGCGCCAGGATTTGCAGGCTCGTGTTGATGCAGCGAAGCTGGTGCTGGACCAGATTATGGGCGCGGGGGACCGTAGCATTCCGATGAACATACTTGAGCAGGCCACGTGTGTTGCTGTTGTTCCGGGACTGCTGAAAGGTGCATTTGTGTTTGGGGGCCAATACGGTCAGGGAGTGGTGACGTGCCGCACCGGCCATGGTTGGAGCGCGCCGGTGTTTATTCGCATGGCGGGTGGGTCGTTCGGGTTCCAGATCGGCGGCCAATCGACTGATCTGGTGCTGGTCGCAGTGAACGACCGGGGTTTTCAAGATCTGCTGAAGAACAAGTTCAAGATTGGCGGAGACGCTTCGGCAGCCGCAGGCCCGGTGGGCCGCAGCGGCCAGGCAGCAACGGACTGGAAGATGAACGCCGAACTGCTGAGCTACTCGCGGAACAAGGGACTGTTTGCGGGTATCGATCTGGATGGCACGAGCGTGAGCCAAAATCAGGAAGATACGAACACGTATTTCGGCACTATGCACACGTTTGAATCGGTACTGAAGGGTGATGTGGCAGTGCCACAAGGCGCCGTGCCATTTGTCCGCACTGTGGCCAAATACTTTGTTGAGGCAAAGGGGCACTGATCAGGCGAGCGGTATCGAAGCAAAGAGGGCGGCCTCAGGAAGAGGCTGCCTTTTTTGTTTGTATGCGGCCGGCCGAGCGATGTGGCGGTTCATCAAGAGCCCTGCCAAGTAGCTACACGCGGACGAGGAGTGCTCTAAACTGGTGTTTGCCCAAACTAATGCGGGAACGACTCGAATACTGGCTTGTGGTAAGTGTGGCGCGTGTCCTGGGATGGATGCCGAGAAGCCTTGCGCGCTTATGGGCCGGGCTGCTGGCGTTCAAGGTGTATTGGTTCTTCGGTCGCTTGCGGCGAGTGGGTGTACGCAACCTGGAAATGGCGCTGCCTGGTACGAGTGCTGAAAAACGCGGGAAAATTCTGCGCGGCGTGTATCGGCATCTCGGATGGCAACTGGTAGAGTTTTGCCGCATGACCCGATACACGCCTGAGAACAGCCGCGATTGGATGGGTGTCGAAGGGCTGGAGAATTATCTGGCAGCGGAAGCCAAAGGCAAAGGCGTGCTGGTGATTACGGGGCACCTGGGCGCATGGGAACTGTCGAGTTTCTATCACTCCATGATGGGCCACCCGATGGGGATGGTGATTCGGCGGCTGGATAATCGGCGGCTGGATGCGTTTGTAAACGGCATCCGCTGCATGCACGGGAACTTCGTGTTGCACAAGGATGACTTTGGCCGCGGCCTGCTGACGGCGATGCGCTCGGGCGGAACCGTGGGCATTCTGATGGACACCAACATGACGCCGCCGCAGGGCGAGTTTGTAAGATTTTTCGGAATCGACGCGTGCACCGCTACGGGGCTGGCGCACGTGGCGCGCAAGACGGGTGCGGCGGTTCTGCCGGGATTCATGCTCTGGGAGCCCGTGAAGAAGAAGTATGTGCTGCACTTCGGGCCAGAGGTGGCGATTCCGCATACGAACGATGTGTCGGCCGATATTCTGGCGGGAACGCAGTTGTGTACCTCGGCTATCGAGTCGTGGGTCAAGCGCTATCCTGACCAGTGGTTGTGGATACATCGGCGCTGGAAGACGAGGCCTGCGGGCGAGCCGGGACTTTATTGAAGGAGAGTTCTATGCGACGCATGCCGCCGAGCCACGTTCGAAGGACTCCCTACGGGACTCGTGCTCGCCACGGAAAGGAATCAAATGACGCTTGGTGATTTGATCGCACAACTTGGTGGCAAGCTGGCACACGGGGCGCCTGAGAAGGTCGTGACCGGTGTGAGCGGGTGCGAGCATGCAGCGGCTACGGATTTGCTGTTTGCCGAGGATCTCGAAGCCGCCAGGCAGGCGCTGGCGAGTGGCGCTGCCGGTGTGGTGCTGAAGCCGGGATGCATGGCGGAATACGTAAGCGATGCAGGTGTAGTGGTGATTGAAGCGGAACAGCCGCGGCTCTGGTTTGCTCGTGCGGCGAAGCTGCTCAAGGGGGTGCTGCCTGCAGGCGGCGTGCATCCATCAGCGGTGGTTGGGGCTGATGTTGAGTTGGGTTCGGATGTGACGGTTGGAGCTTGCGCGGTGATCGGCGACCGCGCGCGGATCGGCCGCGGTACGCGAATTGAAGCTGGTGCGTCGATCGGCGAAGGCGTGCGCGTCGGCGAGCAGTGCAGGATTTATCCGCGCGTTGTGCTGTATCCGGGAACGTCGCTGGGGGATCGCGTGATGGTGCACAGCGGCGCCGTATTGGGCGCGGACGGATTTGGCTATGTACGCGATGCGAAGACCGGCGCATATACGCAGTTTCCGCAGCAGGGGAGGCTGGTACTTGAAGACGATGTGGAGATTGGCGCGAACTCCACTGTGGATCGTGGGGCGCTGGAAGAGACGCGCATCGGACGAGGAACAAAGATCGATAATCTTGTTCACGTTGGACACAACTGCAAACTCGGCGAGAACGTGATCCTGGTGGCGCTAACGGGGATTTCAGGTTCATCGAGTGTGGGTGATGGCGCAGTGATTGCAGGGCAAGTGGGCATTGGCGATCACGTGCAGATTGGGCCAGGCGTGATTCTGGGCGGCCAAGCGGGTGTCTTCAGCGGGTCGAAGGTGACGACGGAAGGCCTGAAGCCGGGCACGGTCCTGTATGGTACTCCGGCACGGCCGCTTCGGCAGGTGCTGCGTGAGCAGGCTACGCTGGCGCGGCTGGCGAAGAAAAAAGCAGGGAACTAGGGATGCTGCTATGGCGGTTGTAGTTGTAGGCGGCGGAGGTCGCGGCGCTGGGAAGACTGCGCTGGTTTGCGGTGTGATTGCGGCACTGCCCGAACGCAACTGGATGGCCGTCAAGATTGCAGGCCACACACATGGCGCGGAACAACGGGTCTATGAAGAGAGCGAGCCCGGAGAGGGAAAGGACACGGCTCGGTATCTTGCTGCTGGTGCGCGGCGCGCGTTTTTATTGACCGCTGATGATGACGAAGGAATGCGCGCCGCTCTCAATGGGCTTTCGCAATTGATTGAGCGCGGTGATGATCTCATCATCGAATCGAACAGTGCGCTTAATTTCTTGACGCCTGACGTGTGCATGGTGGTCCGGGCGGGTTCGGATGCTGCAGAAGAGAAGGCTTCGTTTGGGACTGCGATCAGCGTAGCTGATGCAGTGGTTGTGGGTTGTTCGGCGGATGGATTTCGGGATGGATTGCTGCCGGAGTTTGAACTGGCGCGGCTTGAGCGAATTTCGCCGGTGCTGGAACGTTGGATACGCGGACGGCTTGAGCGGACTTGATTTCCTGTTCATGAAGAACAAGCAACCGCGGATCTTTCGCTTCGCTCAAGATGACAACGCCTTTTTCTGACATGGCTTTTTGAAGGCAGGTTTCCAGGTTGTGTCTCGTGGCTATTTTCTGGGAACTGTTGGTTGATATTGGTCGGCGTTGCGGTTGCGGGCACAGACATGGGCCCGCTGATTTATGGTTGAAAGCGAGCCATGAGACAAATTCTCACTCGCCTTGCGCTGACGCTCCCCGTGGTTTGGCTGGTGGTATCGCTTGTCTTCCTTCTAATTCATCTTGTCCCTGGCGACCCGATCCAGATGATGCTCGGAGAGGGCGCTACTCCCGCGGATATTAACCTGCTTCGGCATCAATATGGATTCGATCAGCCGCTGGGGGTGCAGTACGTTCGCTACTGGACGGGCGTTGTGCATGGCGATCTTGGCCAATCGGTGCGGATGCACGATGCCGTGGCACATTTGATTGTGCAGCGATATCCGTACACGATTGGGCTCACGCTTGCTGCGCTTGGGTTTGGGCTGGTGCTGGCTTTGCCAGCAGGCATTGTTGGTGCGGTGCGGCGGGGACGATGGGTAGACCAGGCGCTCTCGGTTGTTTCACTCTTCGGGTTATCCGTTCCCGCTATCGCGCTGGGCCCAGTGCTGATCCTGGTGTTCTCAATTGTGCTGGGGTGGTTGCCAGTTTCGGGCGCGAACGCGGGCGGTACCAACACGATTGACTGGCGTTATCTTGTATTGCCTTCAATTGCGATGGGTGCTTCATTGGCCGCGATTCTTACGCGCATGGTGCGCACGGCAATGCTTGAGGAGCTTGGGCAGGATTACATTCGCACGGCCCGTGCCAAGGGACTGAGTGAGACTGCGGTCGTGTGGCGTCATGCGTTGCCCAACGCGATGGTCCCGATTGTGACGGTGGTGGGATTGCAATTTGGCGCACTGCTGGCCGGAGCAATTGTGACTGAAATGATTTTTAGTTGGCCGGGCTTGGGACGGCTCACAGTAAATGCAATTTCAAATCGCGATTACGCGCTGGTGCAGGGATGTTTGCTGTCGATCGGGCTAACGTATGTGCTGGTGAACCTGCTGACCGATGTTGTTTATCGGTTTGTAAACCCAAGAATGAGATGAAAACAGTTTACAAGTTGACGAGTTTACAGCTTGACGCGGTTTGATTGCGGTTCGAGCGTTGCGAGCCTACTGGCTGTTTAGATAAATGATTTGTGGACGTAGTTCGCCTTTGCCGATCGTTAACAATCCTACTGTTACTGGCAGATCGAAACGGCGGGGGCCGCAACTCCCGGGATTGAAATAGAGCACGCCCTTTTTGGTCATGTAGTTGGGCACGTGAGTGTGGCCGGAAAGCACGGCTGCGAATTTTGCTGCGGCAGGGTCGAGGTGGAGCGCCTTTACATCGTGAAGCATGTAGATGTAAGCGCCCTCGATGAGCACCACATCTGTCTCAGGCAGCTTGCCGCAGGCGCCTTCACGGTCAACGTTGCCACGGATGGCTGTGACTGGTGCGATTTTTCGCAGTTCATCGAGGATGGAGATTTTGCCCACGTCACCCAAATGAAGAATCTGGCTGACGCCTTTGAGGGCGGGCGCTACTTCAGGCCGGAGCAGGCCGTGCGTGTCGCTGATGACGCCGATTTTCATTTAGAGTCCCAACTCGAGGCGGGTGCGCGGGTCGAGTTCGTCGCGGAGCGCGTCGCCGAGGAAGTTGAAGCCGAGGACTGCGCCTGCAACCGCGATGGCAGGAAAGAGCACGAGATGCGGCGAATCGAAGAGGTGCGAGCGGGCGTCGTTCAGCATAGATCCCCAGCTTGGTGCGGGCGCGGGAATGCCGAGACCGAGAAAGGATAATGTTGCTTCGGCAAGGATGACGCCGGCCATTCCGATTGCAGCCTGAACCAGGATGGGCTGTACGATGTTGGGAAGGATGTGGCGGAAGAAGATGCGCAGTCCGCCGGCGCCGAGCGCGCGTGCAGCGTCAACGTATTCACGATCGCGTACGGCCATGACCTGAGCGCGGACAAGGCGCGCGTAACCCGCCCATCCTCCGATGGCAAGGGCGAGAACGAGGTTGGCAAATCCCGGACCCAGGAAGGCGGCGAATGCGATCGCCAGCAGGATTCCGGGAAGAGCGAGGAACGTGTTCATGGCGAAGGTGGTGAGGGCGGTGTCGATCCAGCCGCCGAGATAGCCGGCGAGGCCGCCGATGAAAAGACCAAGCGCAAGCGATGCCGTAACAACCGTAACCGAAATAGTGAGCGACAGGCGTGCGCCCCACATCAGACGCGAGAGCGTATCGCGGCCAAGCTCGTCGGTGCCGGCGAGGTGAGCCATGGTAGGCCCTTGAAGACGGTGGATCAGGTCAATGGCGGCGGGGTTGTAGGGCGCCAGCAGAGGTGCGGCCAGACCGCAGAAAACAAATCCGGCAAGCAACAGAACGCCAATGATAGCGAGAGGCTGGTTCCGAACGCGCCGGCGGAGGCCCTGCATTTTGGATGCGGAGAGAACAAACATTGACAATGAAAGAATACCGCGACTGGCGGAGAGTTTCTGTGTCTAAAGCTATATGAGGCCAACACTGAAGGGATTTTTATTTTCTCTCGCATTGGGAGCGCTGTTGACGGCTGCGCAGCTGAAAGCGACGGCGCAGAATGCAGACGGGACGGTAGTACAGACTGCGGCAGAGCAGCTAATGGCCCTTGCTAACCAGGCGCGCGCGCAGGAAGGTGCGCCCAGGTTGCGCTGGGATCCGGCATTGACCGCGGCTGCGCTGAAGCATTGCCGGCGCATGGCCGCTGAAGGGCCGATTTCGCATCGATATACCGGCGAGGCCGATTTGGCTTCGCGCGCCGGGCAGGCAGATGCGCACTTCAGCGTGATTGAAGAGAATGTTGCCGTGGGGCCGTCTGCTGCAGTGATTCACGACGGCTGGATGCACTCTCCGGGGCATCGCAGCAATCTGCTGAGTCCGGATGTGGATCGCGTGGGCATTGCTGTGGTGGCAAGCCGGGGCGTGTTGTACGCGGTCGCGGACTACTCGCGTGGTGTGGAGTCGATGGGCGGCCACGAGGCCGAGGCCCGTGTGGCTGCGCTGATTCGGTCAAACGGTGTGGCGATTATGAAGGACGCTTCAGTTGCGCGGGAGGCTTGCGCGATGAATTCCGGGGTGCCGCGATCAGCGACACCTTCGCCCGGCTTCATCATGCGTTGGCAGGATTCTCAGCTTGAACATTTGCCGAGTGCACTCACGAGCCGTTTGTCTTCCGGACAGTATCATCGTGCGGCTGTGGGCAGTTGTCCCGCACAGGGAGTGCAAGGAACCTTCACGGCTTATCGACTGGCTGTTTTGTTGTATTAGATCGGAGAACTCAGCCGAAATCGCGATGCTCTTGCCAGAGAAGGGGCCATGGTTTACGGGGCGGGCCGCAGACGAAGATGTCGGGATGGTACAGGCTTTCTTCGTTGCGGATTCCCAGCGAATTATTGTGTCCGGCGAGGCGGCAGCTGGTGAAGATTGCGTTTGCCTGTTCTTGGCTGAGCCCGAGAGCGATGATGGTGGTGGGCGGCGGAATGGGGTAGCCGCGATACCATTCTGAGTTGGTTGTGCCGGTCGGTGGTGGCAGATGAAAGCTGGGACCGTAGATTTCAATTGCACCGTATTCGCCGTAGTTCCCCACCGTGATGGCGAGACGGGCCTGCTGGTCCGGCGGCAGAGAATCGCGAATTTGCGCGACAGTGCGAACGAGCTCATTCCAGCCGAACTCCTCGCGCAGATCGCCATTATTCCTGAGGGCAAAATCTTTGAGCGGTCCGCTCTGCGCAAATGGGATGACGATCGCGCACACGTAAGCTGAGACAAATGCGAAGGCCGCGAAATAGATAGTTCTGATGAAGAGCTTGGCGGGTCTGGTCAGCTTCGCACTCCAGCGCTCTGCGGCGACGGCACCCATCGCCATGAGCGCGGGATATGCACCCGCGGTGTAGTAACCGCGTCCTTTGGCAACATAGAATAACGCAATGGGAACCAGAGACATCCACGCGAGCATGCGGTAACGCGGGTTGCGGAGGAAGCAGATGAGTCCGGTAATGCACAGTGGCATGGCGGCGAAATTGATACAAATCTTCACCTGATCGCGCCAGAATCCGTTGGCGCGGCCTATGCGTACGTCGCGTATGTGGATGTGCTGAAGGAATTGGTACGAGATGAAGTCGTGATGGATGAGCCAGACGAAGTTTGGCAGGAAAATAATGTTCGCAAGGCCGATGCCAGCCCAGAACCATGGGTTGGCGAGATATCGGCGAGCGCGGGACAGAACAACGCCGACGAGAATTCCGGCGATAAGAAATGCAATGGCATATTTGGTTTCAAGGCCCAGCCCCACGGCCGCCCCGATACCGAGCCACCACCGTGGATTATCCGTCTTGAGCAGCCGAATGGTGAACCATGCAATGAGAACCCACCAGAGATAGTCGAACGAAGTGTACTGAAACTCCGTGCCTCCAAAGAGCGAGATAGGCGCGAAAGCAACCGCGAGAGCGGCTGTAGCTTGCGCTAAGCGGCCGCCACCGAGATCGCGAGCCATAAAGCCGCCAGCGATAATGGCCGTGGCTTGTGCCAGCACTGCAAAAAGGCGGAGGCCGACCATCGACACACCGAAAATGGAAAGCAGAATGTGCTCAAGGAAGGGAGTCAGAGGCGGGTAGGGAACGAATCCCCAATCGAGGTGTAAAGCATCGCTCAGGAACTGGAGTTCGTCGCGATGGAAACCGTATCGATTGTTTGTAAGGAGATGCAGGACTGCGACGGCGATCGCGATACCGAAAACAAAAAGGGAGTCCGAAGCGCGATGATCGGGGCGGGTCAGAGTTGCCTCTGTGCCCACCGACGGCCGCCTCGCTTGCATTCCGGACTCCACTGCACACATATACGGCGCGGATTATGCAACGGTTCCCGCAGCGCGGCGTTCAAGGGGATTCGGCACCCGAATGGAGGCCATGCCCGCGGCAGTGGCGGCCTGGATACCGATGTCTGCATCCTCAAACACGAGGCAGCACTCCGGAGGGACACTGAGGCGCTCTGCTGCGAGCAGAAACGCATCGGGCGCGGGCTTGCTGCGCTTGTAGTCTTCTGAGGCGACGATGGTGTCGAACTTCTCAAGCAGGCCGAGGGTATTGAGCGAGTTGACGACTGACTCGCGGGTGCTGCCGGAAACGATGCCGAAAGGGATTTTGCCGTACTGCGCATCTACGTGCTCAATGACTTCAGCCACGGCTTTAAGTTGTGGAAGCTGATCGAAGTAGTAATTCTCTTTGCGCTCGGCCGTTTCAACCACGGGCATGTTGAGGCCATGAATCCTGTTCAGCGAGGCGACAATTTCGATCGGCGGCACACCGCCCCAGGAATAAAACAGCTTTTCGTCGAACGGGCAGTTGCACTCGCCCAGCGCTTTTTTCCAGGCCAGGTAATGGAGGGGCATGGAATCGGCAACGGTGCCGTCGCAATCGAAAAGGTAAGCTTTGAAATCGCCCGCAGGCACGATGAGCTTCATTCGAACAGGGAACTCCTTCTGCTGGGAACAAACCAAAATTTTGATTTTCTGCCGTTGCCAATTGGCAACAAGTTCAATGTGCCGCCGAGGCCTCGACTGCTGGTGTGCAGCCACCCTCGCCGGGTTTGGTTGGCTCCATGTTAAGCGCGTTGTTAAAACGGTTGAAGTAATTAAAGAGTCCGATAGCGCAAAGCAATTCGACGATTTCGCCTTCATCGTAGAAGCTGCGCAGTTCGGCGAACTGCTCGTCGCTGACCGCGTGGGCGTCGCGCGTTACGGTCTCGGCAAGGCGCAGGGCTGCTTTTTCTGCGGGGGTAAAGTCGGCGCGCGTGGGCCATTCCGCGAGGCGTGTAAGCTGGTCCTGGGTCCAACCGAGATTGCGGGCCAGAATGGTGTGGCTGGCGAGGCAATAGGGCGTTTCGTTCACTTGGCTGGTACGAACGATGATGAGTTCTTTGAGCTTGGTGGGGACGGTGCCGGTGTTAAGCACTGCGCCGAAATGCGCCTGCATGGTAGCGAAGATCTCAGGCCGATGTGCCATGACGCGGAACATGTTGGGTACGTTGCCGCGCTGGGCAAATGCCTTGTCATAGAGCGCCCCCATTTCTGGGGTTACTTCGCTGCGATCAAGCCTGGAAATCCGGGACATTTGGTCGTCTCCTAGGGTGCGGCATGGCACGCGAAAACCGCGACTTCTTTTAGCGTATCGCATTGGCTAGGGACTTGCTTGGGCGTGGATGGGGCCTCACAAACCATGTAGCGAATAGGGAGTCTGGGGTGGCGTTTTGTTTGCGCAGTGGCGAAAATACCTAATTCGATTGTCCATCCGGCGCTACGATGGAAAAGGACAGAGGAGGGAGGGTGCCGGTTTTGACGAGCCCCCGCCTGTCTGGTACCTTGATAAAGGACAATTTAAAGCCAAACACTCCTCAGTAGCTCAATGGCAGAGCATTCGGCTGTTAACCGAAGGGTTGTAGGTTCGAGTCCTACCTGAGGAGCCAATAAATCAATAACTTACGAGATTTAAGCTCCATCTTCAACCCCACAAAACCCCACACAAATTAAACAGCAATCTGCTCAATTTCCGTGTGTGGCCGTTCCTTCGGAATTACCATCTGAACAACTTTGGAATTGGCCTCTTGTTTGGCCTTGCGTCTGCTGTTCCCGTACACGTTCATCGTCGTCGAAACGTTGCTGTGCCGCATCAGTTTTTGCTGCACACCTACAGGAGCGCCCGTCTCGTCCAAGAGTGAACGGTAGGTGTGCCTGAACGTGTGCCAGCCCAGCCCTGGGATTCCAACTTCTGCACCTTTAGGCCGGAGTATCTAACGCTGAATTATTCCCGCATAAAACGGACGACCCGTCAGCGGGGAAGGGAAGACCAGACCTTCGAACTTTTGGCCCTTTAAATCCAGAAGCACTGCCGCGAATGCAGGATCGAGCGGAACCTCGTCCTGGGATGCTTCGGTCTTGACTCGACCAATGCGCCCGTTGACGACGCCTTGCTGGACCAGCATTACACTGTTCTCGAAATCGATGTGCTCCCAGCGCAGGGCGAGAAGTTCTGAAACCCGCAGGCCGGTGCACATCGCGACGATTGTCATGGTCTTGTACGGTTCTCTCAGAACAGCAACCAACTCCTGAAATTTCTCAGGAGCGAGTATCTGAGGTTTGCGCTGACGTCTGCTTGTGCCCCTCAGCCTCACAAGTTCGAGCGGGTTGCGCTGTAGTTCAATCAATTCCCACAGCATGGCCTTCTCGAACAGCAAGTGCATGAGGGCACGTACCTGCCCACGTGTCTTAGGTGACAGACTAAGCGAATTCAGCCAATCCACGATTTGCAGTGCTTTGACGGCAGTAAGCGGGGTATGTGCCCACATTGGCTCAATGTGGTTCTTGATGTAACTGCGGTACCCTGCTGCCGTGCTGTAGGAGATACCATCCGTGATTGTGGTCTCTCCTGGCTTCTGTTTCAGAATGTCGCTAATCCGCTCATCCTTCATAAACCGATTGATGACTAGTCCCAGCGTTGGCTCGTTCTGCGCGCGGTAGGCTTTTGGGCCGTTGATGCACAGGACATGCTGTTGCAAATGAATCAGGGCTTTTGTCTCGGTCGGAAATTCGAGGGTGCTGAGCGTTATCTGGCGCATGGGATTTCCCGGTACCGTATGATCGCGGTACCGATACTCCCAAACGTCTGGACCGGACTTTCTAGGCACTCTGCGTACGCTTCCTTTTTGAAACCGATTGCGCGTTTGGCTCATCTGTTGTTTGTCTGATTCCAGGCGCGGTGAGAGGGTTACATGCATTGATCGAAAATCTACGGCAACTTCGCGAGCTTGGCTGAGCAGGTCCATACCGAGGAGCTCGTACCCGGTATTGTTTCCAACGGGGGTTGAAAAGAAATATGTCGGCTTAAAACCGGACTCGTGAGCGCGCATGAAGGAGCGGGGAGCTACTGCGACACATCTGTGTACAATTCATCCGTGATAAGAAACCTGATCTCACTTCAAGCGATCTGTATCGCTCTTGTATTGTCCGTTCCCGTGTGGTCAGTGCAGGGTGCAACAATTCAAGCCGGTACCATGGGAGGTATGGCTTCATCGACGGCTTCCTTGAGACCATTGGTGTTCACAAAAGCTTTGCCACCGGTCGCTTTAGCAATCTGATACATGGTGGCAGCTTCGGCAGCTTTTTGCTCTGTTAAATGGCGTTCGGCAGTTGCCATTGCTGAGCCCGATATCGGCACAGCCTCCGCGCTAAACATCGGCATCGTTGCCAATCCAGGGCTGACAGGATAAACGGCCACCCGGCTGAGGGCCATAATGTCACTGGTCTTTCTGAGAATATCTTGTGTCGATACCTCGATCTCAAAGGGGTCGATTGGAGCTACCGAGAGGTCAGGCAAAATGATGATGGGGAACGAACTGGAGAACCAGATCAGATTTTTGCGCCCTGGAATATTGCTCAAGTAACGGGCCAGCTGGTTCATTGCATCGAGAGTAATGCGCGCGCGGATTTGAACCAGTGCCGACCTCCTTGCTGCATCGGATTGTTGACTAAAGGCTGCCGTAGCCGACGCGCTGTCATCTGGTGCCCCGTTCGATAAATCGTCAGGTACTCCCGGTCGTTCTCCCGACATGGGATCAACGAGCATGCGTGATGGAGTCGGATTTCCTTTCGTGCTCTCAAGCTGCGCGCGCAATAAGGATGCATCCGACGTAAATCCCTGCAACAGCAAGAGTCTCGTGCTTAAGGCAAAGATGGCCATTTGGGTACCCGGGCGCATTTCCTTAAAGAAATTGAGTGCTTCGCTTCGTATGACCGATTGCGCTTGGAGCGGTGTATTCAGCATGTCCAATAAAAGAATGTTGATTGCGCCGTTTGCCGGGGCCGGAGCGAAATTGGTGAATTTTCCGGGCTGAAGCTTGGGCATAGGTACCGAAGCATTCTGCGGTTTGATGTCGGCTGCATGCTCTTCGAACACTTTGATTTTCTGCGGCTTGCTATTCTCGAAAATTGTGAAGTCCGACGCGGCCAAATGATGGATTGGATCCCTATGGGGATCAGTCACAACTACATCCAGTACCACAAGCTCTGAAGACGTCTTGAATACCGTGCCAGATTGGATCGGCGTTGGTGTTACCTGTGCGGAAGTAACTCTCGATGCAAACAGAATCAAAAAAAAGGCACCATTAATTGTGTTACGAGTCATAGCCCGGGCTCCTTCTTCAAAGCCACATGCCGAGGAGTTTGCGCATTGCAACGCTGGAACGCGCTCCCAAGCAGAATACTCTGGCTGCCAGCTTATTTCTCGATTTTGATGTTGCGTTTGGACATTGAACCTGCCCACCGCTTATTCGGGACTTTTGCTGGAGTTTCGCTCCGCCGTTTTTCTACAGTAACCAAATCCGATTACTGGAACCATACTCTGTCATTGAGTGGCATGCGATGTGTGAAATGGCCCTCGCATTCAACTTTAGGGGCAAGCGATTGACCGATGCACATCCTTCCTCCAGGACAGGCCCTCGTCAGTAGGAGCAGGAATGGTATCGCGAAGGCGTTGCGGGGGGCATCAGTCCGTGTGGAGGATGGAAATGATGTTGGTTCGCGCGGCGATTCTAACGTTGCTGTCACAGCGGAAGACGGCCTTTGTCAGATCAATATATCCGCTTGCACTTCTACAAGAAGTATCGTATCTTCATGTAGAAGTAAAAGGGGAAGCATTGCTAAACGAGAATATTGACCTTCCACAAGGCACATTGGATCTCCTGATTCTCAGGATACTTGCCGTCGGCCGTCAGCATGGCTGGGCCATCTCTGAGCGCGTCCAGCAAATGTCGAGTGACGTGCTTCGGATTCAACAGGGTTCGCTCTATCCAGCGCTTCACCGGCTGGAGCGACGCGGCTTGATTAAAGCTCGCTGGGGAACTTCGGAAAACAATCGCCGTGCCAAATATTATGAGCTCTCAAAGAGCGGGCATCGGCAGTTGGAGGTTGAGAAGAATGCCTGGGCAAAACTCACGGCAGCTGTAGCGCAGGTTTTGGGAGCGGCTTAGGAGGTTAGGTATGCTGAGCGATTTGATTTTTCGGCTTCGATCCGTGTTCCGTCGGAAAGCAGTTGAAAGCGAGCTCGACGAGGAACTGCGATTTCATTTTGAGCAGCAAGTCGAGAAGCATATTCGTTCAGGCGTCCCTCGAGAGGACGCCTTGCGGCAGACTCGTCTTGAGTTCGGTCAAATAGGTAATGTTAAGGAAGACTGCCGGGAATCGCGCGGCATTACGCTTCTGGAAACAACGGTTCAGGATATTAGATTCGCGGTAAGGCAATTACTGAGAACGCCTGCATTCACCGCCACGGTGTTGTTTACACTGGCACTTGGTATCGGCGCAAATGCAGCAATCTTTACGCTCGTAAATGCGGTGCTCTTGAAGAATCTGCCTGTCGCCAATCCGGGATTGCTTGTGCGTTTGGGTGATAACAACGATTGCTGTCAGGGTTCCGGACTTCGGCAAAATGGCGACTATGCCATGTTCTCAACCGACGCCTATGAGCAATTGAGGAAGAACTTGCCCGAGTTTGAGCAGTTGTCAGCAATGCAAGCCGGCTTCGGCTATCGGCCCATCATTGCTCGGCGCGATAACTCACAGGCGGGATCGCGCTCAGTGATGGGCGAGTTTGTTTCAGGCAACTACTTCAACACTTTTGGACTGCAACCTGTTGCGGGGCGGCTGCTGGTGGACGCCGACGACATGCAGGGTGCCCCTGTGACGGCGGTCATGAGCTATGAAGCGTGGCTGCGGAACTATTCCGGTGACCGCTCAGTGGTCGGAAGCACCTTTTGGATCAATACGAAGCCGGTAACGATTGTTGGAATTGCTCCGCAGGGTTTCTATGGCGACCGGCTGTCAACCGCTCCGCCGGAATTCTATCTGCCGATCGAGACGGCACCGGCTCTCGCGGGCGCGCAGTACGTTCACGACCCCAATCAAAATTGGCTTTACATTGTCGGGCGTATAAACCCGGGAGTCGAGATTGCTCCCCTCCAGGTAAAGGTCACCGGTCTCCTGCGTCAGGCCCTTGCAACAAGCAGTTTCTTCTCATCGCAACAGGGGAACGCATTGTTGTCCAAAGTCCACGTTGTACTAACCCCGGCAGGTACGGGAATTCAGTCAATGCAGGTAAGGTATGGCACCCAGCTGAATTTATTGATGTGTATTGCCGGTTTAGTCCTATTGATTGCCTGCGCTAACATTGCGAATCTTCTGCTAGTGCGTGGAGTGGTGCGACGCTCAGAGATTTCCATGCGAGTTGCGCTCGGAGCCATGCGCCAACGGATTGTTCGTCAATTAATGACTGAAAGCATCGTGCTTGCCGGAGCGGGCGGTGTCGTTGGACTTGTCGTCGCATATGCGGGAGCGCGCATGTTGTTGATGTTGGCCTTTCCGGGAGCAGAGGATCTTCCTATCCATGCGGGCCCGTCTATTGCCGTTCTTGGATTTGCCCTTGGACTTTCACTGCTGACTGGGCTTTTGTTCGGCGGGGCACCGGCCTGGATTGCATCGCATGCCGGACCTGTCACAGCATTGCGCAATATTGCGCGGAATACGACGGCGACAGTTTCTCTACTGCAACGGTCACTCATCATCGTTCAGGTTGGACTGTCGCTGGTGCTACTGATTGGCGCCGGTTTATTTTTGCAAAGTCTAATCAAACTCGAGACCAAAGATCTGAAACTTGATGCGAGGAATCGATACATTGTTCACATCAATCCTCAAGCCGCGGGCTATACGCAACTTCAATTGGACGGTTTACGCCGGACCTTGGAAGAACGATTCCATGCACTTCCAGGCGTATTGAAAGTTGGGCTTTCCTCTTATACGCCGATGGAAGACAACAACAACGGCTGGGGCGTTCAAGCGCAGGGTCGGCCTTTTCAGGATGTTGTAGCCTCCGTCATCCACGCCAACGCGGAGTATTTCGATTCCGTTGGAACACATGTTGTGATGGGACGTGGCATCAGTAAATTGGATACGCCCGGTGCAACGCCTGTGGCGGTGGTAAATCAATCGCTGGTGAAGAAGCTGTTCGGTCCTGGTGAGAACCCGATTGGACATCACATCGGCTCCCCTGGTCGAGATTCGCCTGGAGATTTTGAGATAGTAGGAGTGGTGGAAGATACGGCCTACACGAGTGCACGATGGAACGATCACGCGATGTATTTTGTGCCGACAATGCAGCGATCGATCAGTTCAAAAGTACCGATTGAAAAAGATGAGTCGCTCTATATCGGAGCAATGGTGATCGAAACTGAGCGTCCCATGAACGACATGGAAAAGATTGTACGCGTGACGCTCGCGGGCATTAATCCAAACCTAACCGTGATGAAGTTTCAGACTTTTGATGATCAAATTGCCGATCGTTTTATCTCGGACCGAATGATTTCTCGACTTTCAGCGCTCTTTGGCGTATTGGCGCTATTGCTTGCGACTGTCGGGCTCTACGGCGTGACCGCCTACTCGGTCGTGCAGCGGACTCCGGAAATCGGCATCCGCATGGCGCTCGGTGCGGAGCGCGCAGGCGTGATTGGTATGGTGCTGCGAGGCGCAATGACTCAAGCAATAATTGGGTTGGCAATCGGAGTTCCGATCGCATTGTCCTGCGTGCGATTCGTGAAATCTCAGCTTTATGAAATCACCAGCGCAGATTTCAGAGTAATGGCGAGCGCAATTGCGATCCTTGCCTTGGCGGCATTCTTTGCTGGCGTCATTCCCGCCCGACGTGCCGCATCCATCGACCCAGTGAGGGCATTGAGGATGGACTAGCTCAATTAAATTTGGACTTGCCTGCAATCGCGTTTATAAGACCATAGCCAACATCGCCAAGATAAAGGTGGAAGTCTCCGGTTCGCGATGGAAGCATTTCGTTTTCGATCTTTTTGGCTATCCTCGAGATCGGTGGTAATGCGCTTCTATATGCCTGCACATTCGCGGCACCAGTGGCATTAGTCATCGCAGTTCGACGTGGCTTTGGAACGCCGGAAGGCCCAACCTCGATCACCGGAAACTGAGTCTTTCTCGGGCTTGTTCTCGTAACGAATTCGGCGGCGCATGGCCCATCCAAATACTCGTTCCGAGTGTATAACCGCTCACTCTTCACTTTGAATTTCCTTCGCCTTTGCCAATAAGCCGACATAGTTGACGATTGGGAAACGTCCGGGAGACAACCATATGACCTTCCAATGACACATTGCGGGACGTATTAGGACTAGCCTTCGTGAGCATGGAGGTTATCCCTAATGCACCAGATGTGGAACAACATGAAGGCGGAGACTAGCCGACGCTCCTTTGTAAAGAATGGGCTTTCTGCCCTGGGTGCCGCAACGGCTGGCTCAGCGCTGCTGACCAATGATTCGCCCCTTTTGGGAGAAGACGACAATAAAAGACGTTTAACTCGCGGTGATGCGGCGTTGCTGCGCTTTGCAGCAGCAGCCGAAATCCTCGAAACCGATTTCTGGGTCCAATATAACGAGCTTTGCGGGATTCCCGATAGCGAGGTTCCGGGGGGAACGGGCAACCCCGCATTTACTACTGCTCTCTCTGTGCTGGACTCTGACATGGCCCAATATGTCCACGACAACACGGACGACGAATTTACTCACCGGAATTTCCTGAATGCATACCTTGCATCCAAGGGAGCCCAACAAGTTGACCTCGAACCGTTTCGGACTTTGACAGGAAGCACTGCTTCGGGTTCGAGCGGCAAGATGCGTCTTACCAATCTCATGAAGCTAACACTCGATACAAGCTGGTGGACTCGCTATAGAAGCAGTACCCATAACCCCGACCTTGATCCAAATTTCACATTTCGGCAGGCGGTCCCGACCCTGGCCGTCGGTCAACATACGGCGATTCCCAGAACTGATGACGACGCGATGGATTCGAACTTCCTTCAGGCAATTGCCAATACTGCTGGATTCCATATGGCAACGATCGAACAGGGCGGAAACAGCCTTTACCCAGCAATGGCGCAGAGAGCAAGCAGTGTAGAGGTGTTGCGAATCCTGATCAGTATTGGTCCCACCGAGACCATGCATTTCCAAACCTGGTCAGACAAAGCAGGAAATGCACCTCAGCTGACTGCCAAGGACCCGGTCACGGGAGTGTCGGTTACGTTTCCTGATTTGAATTCATCGCCATTCGGCGGCGAGCACTTCCAAACCAACCTGATTATGCCTGAGCCGTGCCCCTTCCTCAGTCGCAAGCTTCCACCGTGTTCGATCATTCGGCCCACTGAGACACAGGGAATTGCAATGAATGTCGTGAATTTTTTGACTGCAATGGGTTTGTTCATCGGTCAGTCACCAGCCTTCTTCGCAACGATTCGCGATCTCGCAGCCGATGCGGATCAGGCAAGGCGCGATGAGCGCAATGAAGATTAAGCAGATACTGTTTTGCGAAAGACCTGAGTGCCAATCTCATGATCGATACAAGAAGCCGGGTCGGAATTCATTTTCGACCTGGCTTCTTGCATGAGAATTGTGCGTTGCTTACCAGACCAACGAAAACTGCTCTGTCCGCCAGTTGAGCCAGACGGCAATTACGCTGGGTGTGTCAAAATCTGCTGGTCTGGATACGGTCAATGTAAATGAGACATCAAGGGCGGAAATGTTAGGAGGCTCGATATGGGCAAGATCCTTTTAGGCTTATTGATAGGAGTCGTAGTGTCTTTCACCGCTGCGCTCTGCTACGTTCGTATGGGATTCGTCGATCCCCGGGCAGACATCGAAGTCGGTACGCTTGAAACAAAACTAGCAATGCCTGCATTGGACCGGTCAGTTGACAGGCGCGCCCCGTCCCTAAAGAATCCGATTCAGGCTACAGATGAAAACCTTGCAGCAGGGATGAATATCTATCAGCAAAACTGTGCCGGATGTCATGGAGACATTCAGCATGTTCATTCCCCAATTGGTGATTCGTTTTATCCGCGAGTACCTCAGTTTATCGATGATGCGCCGGATATGTCAGAGAACCAGAACTACTACATTACGAAGCACGGCATTCGGTTGAGCGGGATGCCCGCATGGGGAAAAGCTCTGAACGAGCGCCAAATCTGGCAGGTAACCACATTCTTGAGTCACATCGATAAGCTGCCGCCGCAACTTTCAGCTGCTTGGAAGGCGGTCGCTGGCAACTCGGCAGTAGGCTACGAGTCGGATGCCGGTTCTAAGATGGAGAAATAAGGCAGATGTATTGGCGAGCGATCGCGGTGTGTTCTTCTTTCGGCGGCCTTGTCGCTATGGTGGCAGCACGAAATAGCGAGGGGGGGCAATCGAACCTTACCTTCTCAACCCATTTTGCCGCAACACTCTGCGAGCTACTGGCCGATCTACATGGAGATTGAAGCTTGCGGGAACGGCGCTCCCGATTATCCTTGTTTTTGGTTGGTTAGAAACGCAGGGGGAGCCTCTTGCGCATCGGCTTGTCGGCGCTGGAGTGAACATACTTTTGACCGCTTTGATATGGTCAGCATTGTTGCGGAAGGGAAAGGCCGAAGCCCATCAGACGAAACGATTCGAATAGAAGTCTCCGAGTACCCGACGTCCATGTAAAACAATTCGCTCAGAAGTGTTCTGCCGTTACGTTCTATTCGGTTCTCATGAGCGAAACTCCGTATTCCGTTTCTGTTGTTCTTGATAGTGAGTTTGGCGAACCCATTTGCGAACTCCTGAAAACGGGACCTGTGTGGGTTGTGGATTCCGCAGCCAATCGAGTGGCCGCCCACCGGAGATCATGACAGCGGGATGTGAGCGCAGGACATCCATCACGGTCTGTGCGTCAAAACGGGTGCAGTTGTACACGCACACGACGGTATCTCGGTAGCCTGAAAGCACTCCATCCAACCGCGCTTCATATTCGAGAAACCTCTCGGCACCCGGCCAATCTTGCAACATCCACTCCATGTGCGAAATCGCGCGGACTGATTTAAATCCCTGCGCATGTCCACTTGTCAGGATCTCTTCGATCATGGAAATCGCTTCATGCGGGTCAAACCGGCCTGAACGCAGGTAAATTTCCTGCTAGACCTTTACCTCAAGCTGGCGGCGTGCCGCGCGGCCTCTATTTCAATGGACGCTTCGTGCAGGCGTCGAAAATGTTTCTCGCGCAGCCTGGGATCGACGATGTGGAAGGCTTTGTCGCCGTGTGTCAATCCCGCACGAATGTGCGAACTACATCGGTTGCAGGAGCAGCTTCTAACGCAGGAGCGAGTATGTTCGAGGAGCCTTGCACTGTTCTCGCCCATCTGAAATCTAAACTGATTTCAATTGCCTCTCTGAGATCAAATAGTCACGGGGAGTTCGCCGCTTACAGGCAGCGAAACTCGTGTGATGAGCTTCTAACGCGGCTCGAGGACTGCAAAATGATCGGTGTGGCATATGAACACGCGTCGGAAGATTCCCAGTGTCAAAAGACCGTCGAAGTCCGCACTCTGCTGGGCACGAGCGGCAGCGATGAAGGATACATTTGATAATTCAAGTGAACCCATCTTCACCTCCTGCGCCGGCAGCTGCAAAAAGGTGCATTGCGCTCCACTCACTCCGTTTCCGCACAACTGCGCAGCTTTGTACATCGGGAGCGCTACATATTGACGGACGTTGTAAAGGAGCGAAGAGTTTGCTCCCGAGTCGAGCTTGAGGCGAACGGGACGCATCCCGTCGGATAGCCGAGCCTCAACGATAAGCATGCTGGGAAGCGCACCAGGGGCTTCTTCATCTTGTTTAGCTAATGGAATATGGAATCCTTTTACAGCCGCGCGCATGGCGGCAGACTTGTCGAGACAGAGCAGACTATGGGCGTTGTCGATAAGCATGTCGAAGTGCTCGAGAAAATTCTCGCCGAGGATGCCTTGAATGTTGACGCCGGCGAAATGTAGATTCTGAAGGCCGTAGATGAGCACCTGCTGATTTGCAACTCCTTCAGACCCGACTTGGATCAGGTCCACTGGCGCAAGAGCGGCTGACTGTCGTGATCCAACGCCCTCGATGGTGACTTCACCTTGAGTCGGTAGATTAAGTCCCGCTGCCAAAGCGGGGGTAACTGTGGTGACCTGCGTGCCGGTATCCAAAAGGAAGTTGTAGGGGCCGGAGTGATTGACGGAAACGGGCACAACGATTTGGTAGCGGTTTACAGAACGAAAAGGTAAACTTTCGACATTCCCTGGGCAGCGGGTTTCTGCTGCAAGCGCGGAAACGACGGTTACCGCAAGAATCAAAGAAGCGATCCACTTAAGATTTGCCATTGCGAGAGCTCCTCAGCCGGGTTGGCTGAAGGAACTCTGGGCGCATGGTGCTACATGGTCTTGATCGGCTCCTGATCAGTTTCTGAACCAAGTTGATGAAATCCTGAATACGGATGAGGAACTTATGATGGGGAGTAAGTCCTTTACTTTCCGCTTTGCTGACGTGGAGGTCCGCGAGCGGGAGTTCAGCCTGATCAAGGGTGGCGAAGTGTTGCCGGTTGAGCCGAAGGCATTTCGCGTGCTTTTAATCCTGCTGCGGAATCCACGGAAGCTGATCACAAAGGAAGAACTGCTGAACGCGGTGTGGGGCGACGCTTCCGTTACGGAGAATTCGCTGGCGCGCAGCATCGCGCTGCTGCGCCGACTTCTAGGAGACGACATCCGCAACCCTAGTTACATCGAAACCGTGGCTACCGTTGGCTATCGGTTCGTGTCCAAAGTTGAGGTCTCTGAGGAGGCCTCAGGAAATCTCGAATATGCAGACAGCCTGAATGGTCCGGTAAACATTGACGTACTACGGGTGACAGGAATTCAGGACGTTGCGGGAGCTGCAGCCCATCCCGTGACGCAGATCGGGTTTCTCACCGAAGGACAAACGGTGCCGGCCCGCGCGCCGAGTGGTACGGCCAGAAAATCCAGGCTGCTGCTGCTTGCGACCGCCGTTGTCGTTGCCATTAGCATTACTGGTGCAATCTGGTATCTGCGCCGCCCGCTGCCACGCCCGCGAGTCGTCGAGTATACCCCGATCACTCACAAAGGCCGCCGAATCATCAATATTGCCGGAACAGACGGAAGCAGAGTCTACTTCAATTGGGCTTACGGTCCGGACCCGCAACCCAATGCTGAGGTCGCGATATCCGGGGGAGAGATCGCGCCGGTGCAAGTGGCTTTGCCTCTTGCCCTGATCAAGGATGTTTCCCCGGACGGGTCCACTCTTCTCGTTTCCTCGCAAGATGGCGGTCAAGGGAGCCTATGGAAGGTTGAGGTGCCAGGAGGCTCGCTCCGCCGTCTATTGACAGGCACCCTGATCGCCTCCGCGGCTTGGTCTCCCGACGGAAAGTCTGTCGTCTACAGTCCGGCAAATGGGGACCTCGATATCATCCGGAGCGATGGAACAGGAAATCGCAAACTTGCCTCTCCAGGCGGCTATCCCGACTGGCTCAGCTGGTCGCCAGATGGAAGTAGGATTCGGTTTTCGAGCGATAACAGACTTTGGGAAATGTCGTCCGACGGGTCGGGACTCCACCAGCTGCTGCCGGGCTGGCGCCCCATGTTTTCGCAGTGCTGTGGCCGTTGGACTCCTGATGGGAAGTTCTTCGTGTTCCTGTTGCGAGATGGTCTCTCCAACAACTACGGTCAAGTTCCTAGAAGCCAGCTGTGGGTGCTTGATGAGCGTAGCGGGCTATTCCGGCGGACGCCAACTGAACCGGTTCAACTGACTTCAGGCCCAATCCGGTGGAATAACCCGATTCCCAGCAAAGACGGGACAATGATATTTGCGCACGGTGTTATCGAGCGAGGCGAATTGATTCGCTACGACGCGCAGTCTCGGCAGTTTCAACCCTACCTCGGGGGTATTTCGGCCGAATTCGTCACTTTCTCCTCAGACGGTCGGTCCGTTGCCTACGTTACGTACCCTGAAGGTATTCTGTGGAGGGCTAATCGGGACGGAAGTCACCCCATACAACTGACCGAGGCCCCCCTGTTTCCCATGATTCCCCGCTGGTCGCCAGATGGCTCGCAGATCGTGTTCTGCAGCTATGACTCGAAAGGGCTGAAAGCTTACGTCATGTCCTCCCAAGGCGGTACTCCACAGCTCCTTCTTCCGGATGAGCTGGGTGGACAGAGCGATCCCGGTTGGTCGCCAGACGGAGGCAAGATTGTTTTTTCCACGCTGGAATCAGTAGGAAATTTCAACTCTGTCTTAAAGGTTTTCGATCTTGGCACCCACAGGGTCACAACACTCTCCGGGTCGGAAGGCATGTGGTCGCCTCGATGGTCTCCTAATGGCCGCTTTATCTCGGGTTTGCATGATGGCTCCTCTGGAGGCATCAAGATCTTCGACCTTGAGACGCAGCGATGGTCGCAGCTGCAAATAAAAGGCGAGTGTAATTGGCATACGTGGTCGTCAGACAGCCAATTCATCTACTGTTCACTCCTCCTGGGGGACCATCCGGGGATGTTTCGAGCCCGCATATTGGGAGGCGATCCGGAGCGTGTTGTCGATCTGAAGGGATTGCGCTTCACGGGGGCGTTGCAGAGTTGGGAAGGCCTTGATCCGTCAGGCACGCCAATATTGCTACGCGATATGGGAACAGACGACATTTACGCGCTCACACTGGACGAGAAGTGAATACATTGAAATCAAGCTCGGAGATGAAATCAAACTCTGCGAGCAGTGGTTGAACAATGGGAACCAGGGCGACGATTTTCAAATTCGCTGATGTGGAAGTCCGCGAGCGGGAGTTCAGTCTCGTCAAGGGTGGCGAAGTGTTTCCGGTGGAACCGAAGGCGTTTCGCGTGCTTCTAATGTTGTTGCATAATCCTCAGAAGCTGATCACAAAGGAGGAATTGCTGAATGCGGTCTGGGGCGACGCTGCCGTTACGGAGAATTCCCTGGCGCGCAGCATTGCGCTGCTGCGCCGACTTCTGGGAGACGATATCCGCAACCAGCGTTACATCGAAACCGTGGCTACGGTTGGCTACCGGTTTGTGTCCAAGGTCGAAGTTTCTGAAGATGCTTCAGGAGATCTTGAATCGACTGGCGAAGCGAATCGTCTGAATGACGGTAACTTTGTCGAGGCACCTGCGAATGGGCGGCGTACAGCGAATCAGCCGAGGCAGATCAATAAGCCAGCCGACGGCAGGGAAAGACGCAGTTTCCGGAGTTGGCTGGTAGCCGGGGCTGTCATATGGTCGGTCTTCCCACTGAAATCTGGTACCTGCGCCGTTCGCTGCCGCCGCCGAGACTTACCGATCCCGTTCAGCTCACGCGCGACGGTCGGCGCAAAAATGTCGTGGGGACGGACGGGAACAGACTATTTTTGAATATCTTTGAGCCGAGAGCCGTTGGCCAGGTGCCGGACTCAGGTGGACTAATCACCGAGATTCCATTCGACCTACCCTCTGAGGGTGGCCTATGGGGAATCTCGAGTGTTTCACCCGATGGATCCAGTCTTCTGGCTTTTGATCACTTCGACCTTTTCCAGGAAGTTGCAAGAGTATCGATTGTCGGCATTCTCGGGCATCCGGTTCGCTACCTGACAGAGTCCTACGTCGCTATATTTTCACCAGACGGCGGGTCTGTGCTCTATGCGACTCCCCATGGGGACATCTATTCAATGGCGGCGGAGGGAGGTGAGCCGCGACTAATTCTCGCCTCACACGCTCCGGAAGGTGAGATCGTGCGAACCGGGGATCTGAGTTGGGCACCGGACGGAAGTACCATTCGGTTCACCCGTGACCTGAAGATCTGGGAGGTTTCGTCGAGTGGCTCCAATGCTCATCAGCTGCTTCCTGGCTGGCACACATCGGCATCGCAGTGGGGCGGTCAGTGGACCCTCGATGGGCAATTTTTTCTATTCGTGACAGGAAGCATAGGAAGCCTGAACAGATTTCCGAACAACAACCGGGGCGGCCAACTCTGGGCAATTGACGAACGACGCGGAAGGCTGCGGCCGCCAATTGCGGAGCCAATTCAATTGACATCCGGACCCATGGTTTGGGGTCCGGCCGTCTCCGCTCGGGATGGGCACAGGATCTTCTCTCGCGGCATGTCCTTTCGTGGCGAACTCGTCCGCTACGATAAGCGGTCCAATCACTTCGATCCCTATTTGGGGGGTATTTCGGCTGAAATGGTGGCCTTTTCAAGGGACGGAGCATATGTGGCTTATGTCACGTTTCCCGACGGCATTCTGTGGCGAGCCAACCGGGATGGCACTGGACTCCTGCAACTGACCAAACCGCCCTATTACCCGAGAGATGTACGCTGGTCGCCCGATGGTTCGCAGATCGTGTTTACCGATAATTCGCAGAACGGTACGGACGCAATCTACGTGGTCCATTCTCAGGGGGGCACTCCCGAGCGCTTCATTCCCGAGGAGAGTGGGCCGCATGCCGATCTCACCTGGTCTCCCGACGGCAAAAACGTGGTGTACTCCACGATCCCATGGCTTAGCGTCGGAAACTACTCCGTAGCCAAAACTGAAGTACGGATTCTCGAACTTGCCACTCGGAGAACCACTACCCTGCCTCATCGATCGGAGGGATTTTGGTCGCCACGATGGTCTCCGGATGGGCGATACATTGCTGGAATGCGGTCCAAAACGGACAATCTGAGCATCTTTGATCTGAAGACGCAAACGTGGAAAGACCTTCTTCAAAAGGGGCTGAGTAGCCGAGATGACAAGCTCATGCCCCAAATAGGTTTTCCCAGCTGGTCGAAGGATAGCAGGTTTATCTACTTCCAGCGTTCAACGGATAATCGTGGCATCTTCAGGATCCCTATCTCCGGCGGCGATGAGGAGCGGATTGTTGATCTGAAGGAATTTCGAAATATGGGGTGGTACACCGGTGGTTGGCTGGGTCTTGATCCAACCGACGCACCGCTTTTGCTTCGCGATACTGGGACCGATGAGATATACGCTTTCACACTGGATCAGAAATAACGGTGTCAAGAATCGACGGTGCTCGCCCGTCGCTTGCCACACTCGGAATCGACGCTCGAGTGCCGGTGATAACTCGCGATCAGGTGAACCGTGCGAAGCCTGATCCTGACCTTTTCCTGAGAGCGGCAGATGCATTGGGGACCTCCATTTTTGACTGCATCGTTGTGGGTGATAGCGTGTGGGATTTGCTTGCTGC
>Ga0207667_10000197_pt1 | contig 87987 bp, 71 predicted proteins | sample KBSCornC52_FD_184301 | JGI IMG/M metagenome (GOLD analysis project Ga0207667, IMG submission 184301) | Corn rhizosphere microbial communities from Kellogg Biological Station, Michigan, USA - KBS Corn C5-2 (SPAdes) (version 2) | ecosystem: Host-associated > Plants > Roots > Rhizosphere > Soil ... | reverse complement strand
TTGCCGTGGCATCACTGGTTGTCGGCGTTACGGTGACCGATGCTGTATTGACCGAGGCCGTATAACTGGTAGTGCCGCTGGCAAATGCCGGGCTTAAGTTACCGCTGCTCAGCGCCAGGTTTGAGAGATTTGCATTGGACGAGAGCCTTGTTATGGTTACTATATAGGTATTAGTGGTGGTGCCATCGGCGCCGGTTACCACGGTGGTAATGGTATTGGGGCCTACCGCCAAAGTAATGGGGCCCGATGCCGTGCCCGAAGCCACAGGTGTGCCGTTTACCGTCACCGATGAACCGGTGTAGGCAAGTTTTGGCGTTACCTTTACGGAGGTAGTGGCATTCGGTACGCTGGCCGTATAGTTATTTGTACTAAAAATAAATGCCGGGTTCAATGTTATGGCCCCGTTATTTATTTTAAGGTTAGAGAGGTAAACATTCAGCCTGTTTACGGTTACCGTATAGGTTTTCGTCATTGAGCCATTTGGCGAGGTAACAACAGTGGTGATGGTATTCGGGCCGGCGGCCAGCGGGATTGACCCCGAGGCTGACCCTGATCCTACCGTTGTGCCGTTGACCTTTACCGTAGCGCCCGCAAGCGCAACTGTGGGTGTTTCGGTTATGGATGTTGTTGCGTTGCTTACGTATGCCGTATAGCTTGTAGTCCCGGAGGCAAACGCCGGTGTCAGCGTGCCACTGCTTAAAGTGAGGTGGGCAAGGCCGGCACTGTCGGTTCTTACTTTAATATTTACTTTTCCCGCACCGCTGCCGCCTGTATTGTAGCCTGTAACAACATAGTTTGTTGCTGGACTTGTAGCAGTCGGCGTACCACTGATGACGCCATTGTTATTGTTAAAGCTTAAACCGGGGGGTAGAACGCGGTTGATAAAGAAACCACCTCTGGGTATGCACTTGGTAACTGTACCAAAGTCCGGGTCGGCATAATACACCGCACCTGCACCGTCCACAGCTAAAAATATACCAACCCCCGAAAGATCTCCGGAATCAAAAGTTATAGCGGAGCCGCCGCCGGCAGGAAGTTCCAATATTGCGGACTTTTTGCCTTCAGCGCTCACGAATATATTTCCCGCGGCATCAACAGCCACACCCGTAAGAGAATTATAATTCGATTGATCAAATATATCGACCTCATTACCGGTCGCAGCGGATATTTCATAAATAGATTGAGGAGTAGCGACGAATACATTTCCAAATCCATCTACTGCTAAGCCAAACGAGCCTGTACCTATAACAACCGGCGTACCATTTCCGGCTCGTATTTTTTTTACATAATTGCTATCGGTAACATACACATTGCCTGCCGTATCCACCGCTATGCCATCAGGATTACTGAAGCCTGAACCTAAGGTGGTCACAACGCCTCCCGTGCTGATTTTTTTTACCAAATGGTTGCCCTGGTCAGCTACATATACATTACCGGCAGCATCGGCAGCCAAACCTTGCGGGTGGTTAAAGCCGGTAGCCATGACGGTGACACTGCTGCCATTTGCCGCTATTTTTATAACATCGTTTTTATATGATTCCGCGACATATACATTTCCGGCGCCGTCAACGCCTACGCCGGTAGGTGTACCCAGGCTAGACGCAAACTGAACTATGTTCCTGCTATTAGTTGGAGCGAAAACCGAGCTGCTTGTTGGAGCCAACGGCGTAATAGCTTCATTAACGCTATATACCTGCGGGCTTGCATAACTAACGGTGGGGTATTGATATGGATTAACTTTGATATTAACGGTCGTTGAATTACTGCCGCCGCTGTTATATGCCGTAACGGTATAATCTGCTGCAGGACTTGTAGTGGTTGGTGTGCCACCTATAGCCCCTGTGCTTTCGTCGATACTTAAACCCGGGGCAAAGCGGGCGTAACTACATATCCCAGGTTAATTTCCATAATGGACCCCGTCCCGTTATCTGATACATAAATATCGCCGATGGCATCCATTGTAACATCGGTAGGGTTTTTGAAGCCTGCACTTACAGCAATTGGCGAGGCTGAGCCTCCGGTAGCCGAAAAACATTTCACCTGGCTGTGGCCATAATCTGCGACAAATACGTTCCCTGCTGCATCCACAGCAACCCCGTTTGGCATACTAAAACCTGTGCCAACGGTTATTACGCTGCCACCGCCTGCGGGAATCTTTTTTACCGTATTGCTGCCACGGTCGGCGACATAAATATTTCCTGCGGCATCAAGCGCTATACCATTTGGCGTGTTAAAGCCGGTTGCAATACTGACAGGCACGCCTCCTCCGGCGGGTATTTTATATACGGTGTTTGTAACTGCATCGCTCACATAAGCATTGTCTGAAGCATCTACAGCAACACCGTAAGGATTGCTGAACCCGGTTGCCAGAACGACGATGGCGCCACCGCCTGCGGGAATCTTATCTAACTGTTTGGTGCCGTTGTCAGTAACATATACGTTCCCCACCCCATCAGTTGCAACACTGGTGACCTTTTTAAAGCCGATGATCTTTGCAGGAGTGCCACCGCCCGGAGGAATCTTGCTTATAGAGGGAAATCCCACTTGTGCTTCGTAAACGTTTCCTGAAGGATCAACAGCCACACTGTTAGCGGCTACTAACCCAGATGCTAAAGTAACCACGGTTTGAGGGGGAACGGCCCCACCGGTGTTGTTTGCCGATACTGAAGCAGGTGTGCCCACAGTAAAGGCCAGGGGGCTGCTGTAGCTGATATTCGGCTTTGGCGCGGCGATAACCGCTATATTTATGGTGGCCGTGCTCCTGCCGGCACTATTGTAGGCTGTAACTGTGTAATTTGTCGCAGGACTGATGACCATCGGTGTGCCGCTAATAACCCCTGTATTTTGATTTATAGTTAAACGCTGGGGTAAAGCCGGGCTGACGGTGTAGGCGCCAAATTTAATTTCCGAAACGTCGCCTTTAGTTGCAGCGTAAACATCGCCCTGACTGCCAATTGCTACAGCGGTAGGGGCGCTAAAACCCGAGCCGAGCGAAAAAATAGGACCGCCGCCGGCCGGGATAACTTTTATCGAGCTGTTATTGGTATCGGCGAAAAACACATTCCCGGAGGCATCAACCGCTACCCCTTCAGGGTTTCCATCTCCGGCTGCGAGGATAACCGCGGCGCCGCCACCTGCCGGTACTTTTTTTATAGCATTATTAGCGCGGTCGGCAACATAAGCGTTTCCTGCAGCGTCAACTGCGACACCCGCCGGATTATTGAAGCCGGATGCAAAAACAACCGGCGTACCGCCGCCTGCCGGTATCTTTTTGACGTCGTTAGCTGTGCCGTCTTCAGACACGTACAAGTTTCCTGCTGCATCTAAAGCTATGCCATAAGGCGATATGAGGCCCGATGCAAAAGTGCTACCCGCCCCTCCACCAGCCGGAAATTTCTGTATCAAACTATTCCCGCTGTCAACCACGTACACGTTGCCCGAAACATCAACTGCAAGCCCGGTTGGATGATTAAATCCGGATGCAAAAGTTGTAGTAACATTATGTTGTATTTTTTTGACGTCGTTGCTGCCATTCTCAACCAGGTAAATATTTCTTGCTGTATCCAATGCTACGCCTGTAACATTATTGAACCCGGAGGCTATTTGGGTAGTCGTTGATGCAGGCACAGCGCCGCCCATGTTAGTAGGCATAAGGGGTGTTATAGCTACAAACGGGTTATAAACCTGCGGGCTGCTGTAATGGATGTTCGGCGCCTGGGCAAAAATGTTAATGACTGCAAGAGCCAATACCAGGGAGAGAATAAGCTGCTTTGGGGTAAATATTTTTTCCATAACATTTAAATTTTTACTGCAGGGTTGCACCGAAGCGGTCGCAGGTTGCTAATGTAACTATCAAACCTACCATAAAAAATACAAACTGGTTTGTATTTTTAGTGATACAGACCGTGCGCTAGAAACACACATACTTATACCAAATGTATTGCAGCAGAGTTATATAAACAATGATTTTAGTCACATCGGCTGTCTACCTGCCCAATCGGGATAGTTTTTATTAGGGATTGATTTTAAACCCCAAGCCGCAGAAATAATCGCGGCAAAAGAAAAATAGGCCTTATGGCCTGCTTTTTAGTCAGCATAAGCCGGGGGGGCGGGCTTTAACTTAAAAATATTCCGGCCTGGATCAATAAGTTTCGCTCAGCGCAGGGATTGCGCGGTGTTCAGGAATTTCATCGCTTTTACTTTTGAAGATCACTTTTACTTTGTCCCAAAGCGCGATGAGTGAATCTTCGGTAATAAAACGGGCAGCTTTCTGCGATACAAGGCCGACCAGCGCTTTTACTATAAAATTGGAATGCCTGAAAAGGGTCCTGTTTAATGTAAATGGTAAAACAAAACGCGCTATTAAGCCTACTAAATCCTGGTCAAAGAATCCGGGCGATTTTTCACCACCCGAAGACGATTTGGGGAATAACGAAAAGATAGTTGAAAACAGGGCCGATGGGCTGCTGAAACGCTTGCTTATCGCCGCGCTCTGCTCCTTTTCCAGTCCGCGGAGCCTGCTTATCTCGCCCCGCAGCTCATCTAAATTTGTAATCGGCAAATCCATTTTCTATAAATTTCTTAATATTTTTTTTATTAGTTCGTTTGCAATAGAATTCTCTATCCGCTGCTTGTTCATTTTAACCACTACTGCAAATAAGAAATAAAGGATAGCAACACATCCGAACCCGATCCAATCGGCATTGAACAGCTTACCGAGATAAAATGCCAAAGTGAAACTTGCAAATATGAAAGCCAACAGGATACAAACGATGACTGCCAGATCGGCAATAATACTTGCTGTAAAGGTGGAGCTGCCCTCAACAGCCTGTAATTTCGCCAGCTTTATGCGGGTTTCAACATAATCCTTAAGCTGATCGATAATAGGCGGCGGAGTATCTTTTTTCTCTTCCATATTTTTTTCATTGGTCATTGGTCATTGGTCATTGGTCATTGGATGAGTAAAATCCACTAATGACCAATGACTAATGACTACTAACGTTTATGCATGTTCAAGATCATCCTGGTACTCCTGGTCAACACCGTTCATTTTAGTTTTGATGTTGTCAACAACTTTGTTTTTCAGGTTTAAAAGGTTGTCAATCTCTGCCGAGGCGGTTTCCTTAATGGATTCGCCCAGGTTTTTTAATGATTCGGCAAGTTTGTCACGTGTTTCATTGCCTTTATCGGGTGCAAACAGTATTCCCAATGCTGCACCGGCCGCAAGCCCTACCAGCAATGCGACTACCACTTTTGAGTTATCTTTCATAGACTATATAATTTTTAAGTTGATTAATTGTTTTTAATATGATTAAATATCCTGCCAATTGTTACCGGCCGGACTATTTGTCCGCTATCCCGCCGGCTTTTACGCTTTGACCAGTTTTCTACCTGCAAAGATAATCGATTCCTGGCAATCTTTATGGCCCCGTTCGAATTCGTTCGAGCCTGTCGGCGGCCATCCTGTTAGTTTCATAAATTTCGAGCAGCAGTATAAAATACGAAAGCAACAAGGGCCCGAATACCAATCCCACGATCCCGAAAAGCGGCAAACCGATAAAAACACCGATAATGGAGATCAGCGGATGCGTATTTGCTATCCTTTTATTAATGATCATCCTCAGGAAATTATCTACGTTGCCAATAAATAAAAGGCCGTAAGCAAGTATCAGTATGCCCTTAATGGGGTGGCCTTCGGCAAACAAAATAATACTGGCGGGGATACTCAAAGTCGGCGCCCCGACAACGGGCAAAAACGATATAAAGGCGCCAATCACCCCCCAGAATACCGGGTCGGGCAAACCGAATATCCAAAAACCGTTGGCGAGCAAAAAACCCTGCGTGAGCGCGATGATCCCCTGCCCGAGCACATTGGAGTAGGTTGAATTTCGTAATGCGACCGCGAATTTTAAAGCATGCTGTTCCCTGAACGGTGCGTACTTTAATAACGTCGCCTCAAAGCCGCGTATCTGCACCAGCATAAAATACAGTAAAAAATACATCACCAATAATGTGATCAATATATTGGCGGCGCTGCCCAAAATAGATGGGAAGAGATCAGTAGCAAAAGTCCCTAATTTTTGCATGGTATTTTCGGCAAAATGGGGCTGGTTAAAATTATAGCCGGCGTAATCGTCGATCTTCGATATCCAGCCCTGCAAGTCGAAAGATTTGAGGTTGATCTCGGATATCTTGCTCACCATCATTATACTTAACGACATCAAAGGGATCACGATAACGATAAGCGAAGTTAGAATGACCAATATGGCGACCAGCGACTTGTTCCAGCGCCTCGTTTCAACCAGGTACAGGTAAACCGGCCTGAAAATGGTAAAAAGCACAATAGCGCCCAATATCGAGCTAAACAGGCCGCTTAATGCGTAAAGAAGGAAACACCCTAAAATTACAATACCCGCAAGTGTTATGTTATTACGCTGTTTATAGTTGAAAATCGACATTAAGGTTTAAATTTATTAGTATAAACGTAAAAATGTCAAAAAGTTTTATAGGGGGGAAGATAATTAGTCCGAAAGTCGGGAAAGTCCGAAAGATTGAATTGCCATAAATTCTCAGAGATTTGGGTTCCTTCAGCAAGCGAGCCGCTATTCCTTCTTTCAGACTTTCGGACTTTCCGGACTTTCGGACTTCCTCAATACGCGAACCGCTATTCCTTCTTTCGGACTTTCGGACTTTCCGGCCTTTCGGACTTCCTCAAAAGGGTATTTATCTTTTCTGAACTGATGGAGATCGAATCCAGGTAAAACCGGCAATCTTCGGTGACATCGGGTATTTCATATCGAAGCTGCTCAACTGCCAGCAGGATGTTGGAGAGCTGGTTGGCAATATCATGTCGCAGTACTTGCAAAGACTCCCGGTCAGCCTCTTTTTTTGATGCCGTTCTATCTTTTGCAGATGATTTCATATTACTTGATATTTATCGCCTTCATCTTATTGTACAATGTTTTTCGGTCGATATTTAATATTTCGGCTGCTTTGGTTTTATTGAAATTCACCTCGCGCAAAACTTTCAAAATGGTTTCATATTCAGCTTCCAGGGCTGCGTTTTTAAGGTCGTGCCGGTTTTCTTTTGCCTCGGAATGTTCGGCGTGGCCCGAGAATTCATATACCGGTATTTTAAAGTTTGAAATCTCAAGCGGCAGCGCCTTCATCATTATTTCATTGCCCTCGGTGAGCAGCGTGGCCCGGCGCACCACATTTTTCATTTCCCTTATGTTGCCCTGCCAGCGGTAATTCATAAAACACTCAACCACCTCCGGCGAAAAAGAGGTTACATTACGCCCGAGCTCATGATTGGCCAGTCTTAAAAAGTGGTCAGCCAACAGCATGATATCACTGCCGCGCTCGCGCAGCGGCGGTATATAAATGCTGAATTCGTTGAAGCGATGGTACAAATCTTCCCTGAACCTGCCCTTTTGTATGCCTTCCTGCAGGTTTTCATTGGTGGCTATAATAATGCGTACATCCAGGTTAATTTCCTTTGTGCTGCCTATTCGTTTTACTTTTCTTTCCTGTACCGTCCGTAACAGGGCAGCCTGTATTTCATACGAAAGGTTACCTACTTCATCCAGGAAAAGGGTGCCGCCGTTTGCCATTTCGAAGTGCCCGATTTTGGTGTACAGCGCGCCTGTGAACGAGCCTTTTTCGTGCCCGAAAAATTCGCTGGCTGCAAGCTCTTTGGTAAGCGAGCCGCAATCCATAGCGATGAAAGGCTGGTTGTATCGCGGGCTGTTCAAATGAATACTCTTGGCGACGGACTCCTTGCCGGTGCCGCTTTCGCCCATAATAATCACGCTGTAATTGGTTGGCGCTACCAGCTCGATCTGCCGTAACAATTCCCGCGACACCCGGCTGGTGCCCAGTACAAATTCGTTTGATAATGCCGCTTTTTTGTTCGACCGGTCATGGGTCACAGGCTCAGCTTTGTCTTCAACCAAAGCATAATGAGTTTCAATAGCCTTGGTAATGGTATTTAAAATTTCATCAGGATACAACGGTTTTGTGATGTAGTCGTAAGCGCCCATCTTTATCAGTTCCACTGCCATCTTGATATCCGAGTAGCCTGTAATTATAATTACGCCGGTTTTCGGGTATTGGGTTTTTATGTTTCTGAGCATCTCGCGCCCATCAGTATCTTCCAGCCTGAAATCGCACAATACAAGGTTAAAGTCGCCATTTTTTAGGTACTCCATCCCAATGGTGCCGGTCGACGCCGTTGTTACATCAAAACCGTTACGCGTTAAAAACTTTGAAAGCAATAACGCAACGTTAACTTCATCATCTATGATGAGGATTTTCTTCATATAAGCAATTACTGTTTACAATATATTTTTTGCATGTTAATTAACACACTAATCCGCTAATTTATAAATTTAATCGCATCATACGTTTTTAGTCGTACAAAAGTTATAATTAACTAAGCATCATGCCCTCATAAACTATAAATTAAAGCGGGCCGGTTATACGGCTAAAACCGGCCGGTGGGATTATCCGGCGATATTATTTGTTAAAATCTATCTTATTCGCCTTTAAAAGCAGGTTTGCGTTTTTCTAAAAAAGCAGCGATACCTTCCTTTAGATCATTAGTGCCAAAGCAGTTTGAAAATTCTTCTATCTCTGTTTCAAAACCATTTATCCCGTCCTTAAAGCCTGCATTAACGGCAGTTATGGCAGATGCTATGGCTAATGGCGCGCGCAATAATATCTTATTCAAAACTTCTTCGGTCTTTCGAAGCAGGTCCTGCTGGCTTACCACATGGTTTACAAGGTGGTATTGATGCGCTTCGGATGCAGTCAGCATATCGGCCGTCATGATCATTTCGAGGGCTTTACCCTTGCCCACAAGCTGGGGCAGCCTTTGTGTGCCGCCATAACCGGGCATTAACCCCAGGCTAACTTCGGGCAGGCCCATTTTGGCGTTATCAGATGCAATGCGGATATGGCAAGCCATTGCCAGCTCCAGTCCTCCGCCCAAAGCGAAACCATTAATAGCGGCAATTACGGGTTTGCTTCCATTCTCAATCATATCAAATACTAAGTTCTGTCCCTGGCGCGCTATTTCGCGGCCGCCGTCCGTACCCTGGCCGGCAAATTCAGCAATATCGGCCCCGGCCACAAAAGCCTTTTGCCCAGCCCCGGTAATAATAATACCGCCAACTTGCGGATTGTGAAAAGCATCGGACAAAGCAGTATGCAGTTCGGCCAATGTCTCTTTGTTTAAGGCATTGAGCTTGCTTTCGCGATTGATTATGATATACTGTATGCGCTCTTTATGTTCGACCAATAAGTTTTGAAATGCCATGACAAAAATTTTAGAAGTTCCTGTGCTTTTGCACCCAATCGGTTATATACTTTACGATATCTTTTGTATTTGTCCCCGGCGGAAAAAGCTCGCCAACGCCGATCTTTTTTAAAGCGGCCATATCATCCTGGGGGATGATGCCGCCGCCCGTCACCAGTACATCGTCCATTCCTTTCTCTTTTACCAGGTTGATGATCTTTGGGAAAACTGTCATATGCGCCCCCGACAAGATCGAAACGCCAATGGCATCTACATCCTCCTGCAAAGCGGTGTTTACCACCATCTCGGGCGTTTGGCGCAAGCCGGTATAGATCACCTCCATGCCTGCGTCGCGCAGCGAAGTTGCAATAATGCGTGCGCCGCGGTCGTGCCCGTCGAGGCCAACTTTGGCAACTAATACGCGGATCGGACGGTTAAAGGGGACGCTCATAGATAATTGGTTACGCAGGCAAAAGTAAGAAAGAAAAAGCAGGTTTTAGTAAAGGGCAGCCGGTTACCGGCCGCGAGCAAAAACATTTTAATATCTGCTATTTCCTACCCCCGCCAGGCGGTACGATGGTAATTCCGGATTTCGTCCGCCAACCGTCGGGACCTGTTTCGGAATTCTAAGGACCTATCCGTGACTCTAAAAGGAAGCAGGAATGAAACCCAGCAAACTGCAAACTGCCTACTGCCTACTGCCTACCTGCCAACCGATCTCACCATTTTTTCCAGCGCATCGATCCATATGGGCGAATCGTTTAGGCTTTCCACCAGCTGCACGTGTTCCCCGCCAAGGGCGCGAAATTCGCCGCCATATTCTTCAGTCACTTCGTAAACGGTTTCCAGGCAATCGGCAACAAAGGCGGGGCAAAATACAAGCAGGCGTTTTTTGCCTTCTCTGGCAAGCTTGGCGACTACCTCGCTGGTATAAGGCTGTACCCACGGGTCGCTGCCAAGCCTCGATTGGAAACATACCGTGTATTTTTCCTTCGGAATACGCGCTTTTTCGGCGATGAGCTGCGCGGTATGGTAGGACTGCGCCGAATAGCAAAATTTATTGGTATCGTTTAGCGTGTTGCAGCAACCGTCAAATCTCAGGCAGTAATTGCCGGTATGGTCGCATTTGATCAGTTGCCGCTGCGGAAGGCCGTGAAAACTGAACAAGATATGATCGTAAGTTTCGGGTTTGTACTTTTTGGCATTATCAACAAAAGTAGCAATCATCAGGTCGTCATCATGAAACGAGTTAATGAACGAAATCGGCGGCGTAGTTTGCCATTTGCCCACCAGGCCCATTACTTTTTCATAAACAGAACCCGTACTGGCCGAGGCATATTGCGGGAACAGCGGAATAACCAGCAGGCTTTCGACCAGCGAAGCTTTTAGCCGGTTTAATGCCGATTCGATAGAGGGGCTTTGATAACGCATGGCCAACTCAACCTGGTAATCGTCTCCCAGGCGCTCCTGCAGCAATTTATGCTGCAATTTACTATAGTGCAGTAAAGGGGAGCCAGTTTCATCGCTCCATATTTTTTTATATAGTTTGGCCGATTTAGGGCTTCTGAAAGGAACAATGATGCTCTTAACCAGCAGCGCACGCGACACAGGGTTTATATCGATAACCCGCGGATCCATTAAAAATTCGTCGAGGTACTTGCGTACATCCTTCGTTTCGGGGCTATCGGGCGTACCCAGGTTGACTAATAATATTCCTTTTTTTGACATACTTTTGGTCTGCGAAAATAGTGATTACAGTTTAGAGATTAGAGTTTGGAGATTAGAGATTAGAAATTAAAACTTATGTCGGGCTTGTAATTGGGCGTTGTTTGTCAAATCCCAAAATGGCTTATCGAATATAAATGAACTATTTCTGTCGAGACACGAAATTTTTATTTTGGAGTAGTCCCGACCAATAATCTGCGGCTACTGTTTGCCCGCTTGTCTTCTCAAGTAAGCGATATATCCATTTATCATCCTCATGCATTCCTCACAATCTTGTTTTAAAGTTTGAGACGTTTGTTCATCTATAAATTTATTATCAAATGCTATTATCAAATAATCAATTGTTTCGGCCGCCGAACCCCGTGCGTTAACTAAGAATTTGGAAGCATCAATATAATGAAACCGACCGTGGCCTTCTGCAATATTGTTTCCGATCGATCTGGATGAACGGATAATTTGGTCTGTCAACCGATATTTTTCGTCGGTAGGGAATGACTTGACCAATTCAGTAATGTTATTCCTCAACATCCGCGCTTTTTTCCAAACTTCAAGATCAGTAAAAGCTCCCATTTAATAGTATATCGCTTAAAATTTCAATTTATAAAGTAGTAAAAAATTATCACAGAGCGCTAATCCTGCCTCAAAATGCTATTCTCTAACCTCCAATCTCCAACCTCTAATCTCTAACCTCTCCCCTCACATCCTCTCCAGCTCCGCTTTTACTTCCTGCATCAGCCACATGGGGGTTGAGGTGGCGCCGGCTATGCCCACCTTGTCGCCGGGCGAAAACATGGTTTTTTCCAGCTCACCGGCGGAGGATATAAAAAAGGTATTTGGATTATGTTTGCGGCAAACTTCAAATAAAACCTTGCCATTTGACGATTTGCGGCCGGATACGAATACGATCTTGTCAAATTTGGTTACAAATTTTGGCAGGTCCTGGTCGCGGTTTGATACCTGGCGGCAAATGGTATCGTTGGCTTTCAGGTCGTACCCGCGCTCGATCAACTGATCCTTTATGGTATAGAACTTTTCCATGCTTTTGGTAGTCTGGCTGTAAAGCGTAATGTTATGCGGCAGTTCTACATTATCCAGCTCGGCAATATCCTGGAAAACCAGCGCCTCGTTATTGGTTTGGCCTGATAATCCTACCACTTCAGCATGGCCATGCTTGCCGAAGATGAGGATCTTTTCGTTCGAGTCGTAGGATGTTTTGATGCGGTTTTGCAGTTTCAGCACAACAGGGCAGGAGGCGTCTATCAGCGTAATATTATTCTCTAAGGCTATGCGGTAGGTGTCGGGAGCTTCGCCATGCGCGCGGATCAGCACTTTTTCGTTAGAAAGTTTTTCGAGGTCGGCATGCTCAATTATCTTTAAGCCTTTGGCCTTTAAGCGCTCCACTTCCTCGTCATTATGCACAATATCGCCCAGGCAATAAAGGTAGCCGTCCTGTTCCAGTATCTCTTCGGCCATATCGATCGCATACACAACGCCGAAGCAAAAACCCGAATCCTGGTCAATAGTGACCTTTAAGTTGTACTCTCCCATCGCGATACAAAATTACTATAAAAAGTCCGAAAGTCGGTAAAGTCGGAAAGTCCGGAAGAAAAAGTTCTTTAGTGTTTAAATGGCGGTTTCAGCCAAATTCCCCAATCAACATTTGCGAAAATTTGTAATTCAGGAAATTGCAAAAAATGTTAACCCTGCTTTTTGTTAACTATCTCATTATAAGATATTTAACTGCGAAAAATCCAGAATTGTGTTAACCCTATGTTAACCCTGTGAACACCCTTTTTGAGATGCGTCCGCCCTTCTGAGCATCTTAAAACCAGGCAAAAGGCAAAATCCTGGATCAAATTGGCCGTCCTTTCCAGGTGCTGGTTTTTGTAAGATGTTTTTGGATAGATAAAAAGGCTATAATAACCAGGTTTACCATTTGTACCGGGTGGGCGATCACATTGTTCCATACATTCTGCCCGGCAGATAAGGAGGTCATGATGCGGGTAAGCACAATTAATCCCGCCATAAAAAATATAAGCGGAAAATTTAAGGTCATCATTACGATCATTGCACCCCCAATCGGCAGTAAAATGCTTAGCAGCAGGATAATCACGTTATAATTAAACAAGGGGAGTACGTTTTTACTGAAACCGTTTATGGCTTCCCGGTAACTTTTGTACATCCGGCAGCTGATCATCCCGTTGGCCAATAATATCTCGCCGTTATAGGATGCTGATTTTACGAGTTTCATTATCTCGGTGTCGCCGGCGACTTTATCCCTTACCTGCCTATGCCAATGGTTTTGTTTATAGGTGGCTGCGTCAAACAGCATAAACTGGCTCCATGCCGTCGCAATTGCAGCGGTTTTTGCCAGGTACACAAGCCGCAGGGGGAGCAGATTCAATGCAATGTAATGCATCAGCGGAACGGTTGTTTTTTCGCCGGGAGTAAGCATTACCATATTGCTTAACAAGCTCAGGAGGCTTAACTTGTACGCCTGCATGCGGTGCAAAGCGCTATTGATGAGGCCATTGCTTATATTATCGTCCGCATCCAAAAATAAAAAGTAGGCGCCCCGGGCCTTTTTTGATAATTGATCGCAGGCATGCGTTTTGCCAAGCCAGCCCTCCGGTAAACTTTTACCTTTAATAACGCTGAAACGCGGATCAGCAGCGCTGAATGCCGAACATATCTCGTACGTGCAGTCCGACGAATCATCGTCGTACACAATTACCTCGTAGTTTTGATAGTCCTGCCGATAGATGGATTCCAGAAGTATTATTATGTTTTCCTCCTCGTTCCGGGCTGGTATCAATATGGACACTAAGTCGTGATAATGTTTGCTTACCCTGGTCAATTTAGGGTTTGATACAAAGTTAAAGACAGTTACCGAAAAGCGCAGTACGAGGAAGAATAAGGTAACTGATATGATAATAACCATCTTTTAGTTCTCTATGCAAATAAGTAAAAATACTAAAAAAAACAGGGGTTTTTTGCGATAATAAATTCAGTGGTGAGTTGTGAGTAGTGAGTAGTGAGTGGTGAATGGTGAGTAGTGAATGGTGAGTATTGCGCAGGAAATTCACAACAAAAGCTTGCGCTCCTATCATTTTATGTCGGCGCCCTCATTGATCGAAGGGCTATTCTGGGGTAATCGTTATTTATGTTTGATATTAATGCGAAATAGAATCAATAATCGCCTTCGTTGCCCCGGTGTGTTCTTCCACGTAAATCTTTATCTTTTTGCTTGCCAGGTTGTAAAATGCCTCATTCGAAACAAGCTCGCTGACTATTGCCTTCAATTCCATTTCATCCATTATGCTAAAACCGGCTTCTAAAGCAACCAGGTCCTTGGCTTCCTTAAATTTTGAATAATTGGGGCCAAAGATTACCGGCAAGCCAAACGCCGCAGCCTCGAGGGTATTGTGTATACCCGCGCCGAACCCGCCGCCTATATAGGCGATATCGCCGTATTGATACAGTGAAGATAACATGCCGATATTGTCGATGACAAGGGTTTGGTGAGTGGTGAATGGTGAGTGGTGAGCGGTTAGCAGTGAGTATTTTGTTACAGAATCCGCGGGTAAAAGTTCAATTAATCTATTTATCTTTTCTTCGTCAATCTCGTGGGGCGCAATTATAAACTTCCATTCGGGATAGTCCTTGACTAAGGCAGCAATTAATTTTTCGTCATCCGGCCAGGTGCTGCCGGCGATAAATAATTTCCGGCCGTTTTTAAATGCTTCAATTCCGGGTATTGCCTTTGGCCCCTGCGCGTTTGCCCAAACCCGGTCGAAACGTGTGTCGCCGCTTACAGTTACATTATTGATCCCAATCTCCCGCAGCAATTGTTCCGACCGTTCATCCTGCACAAAAAAGTGCGTTACAAAACTTAGCATTTTGCGGTGCAGGCCGCCGTACCATTTGAAAAACACCTGTCCCGGCCTGAATATTCCCGAAATAACATATAAGGGTACGCCGCGAACATGCAGCTCATTAAAAAAATGATACCAGTATTCATACTTTGTAAAAACGGCCATTTTGGGTTGAATGGCATCGATAAATTCGCGGGCATTTCCCGGAGTATCCAACGGAAGATAGTACACTGCATCGGCAAGGGGGGTGTTTTTCCGTATCTCGTAGCCCGAAGGCGAAAAGAAAGTGATCACTATTTTATCCGATGGATTGAGCTGCCGCAGCCGCTCCAAAACCGGCCGGCCCTGCTCAAATTCTCCAAGTGATGCAAAGTGAAACCAAACGCTTTGCTGATAACGTATAAGTGCCCGGTTTTTACGGCCGCTGAGCCATAACTTTGCTTTTTTATTAAACGGAGATAGCAGCCAAATGATGAAAAAATATAATCGTATGGCGGTATTATATAATAAGAGCATTTTAATTATGAATTATTAACTTCGCAGGGCATAAATGTAATCACAATTACAATAACCGGGCAGCGATATTGATCTATCAAAAAAACAAACCGAAAAGTTTGACCGCACTTAAAAAAATAATTGAACAAATATGAAAATTGCTGTTGTAGGAACAGGATATGTAGGGCTTGTTACGGGTACCTGCCTGGCAGAAACCGGGAACCAGGTAACCTGCGTAGATATAAACGAGAAGAAAGTAAAAATGATGCAGGATGGGCAGTTGCCCATATACGAGCCTGGCCTGGAACAACTGTTTCATCGTAATATTAAACAGGACAGGCTGCATTTTACCCCCCACCTGGAGCAGGCGATAGCCGATGCCAAAATTATTTTCCTGGCTTTGCCAACCCCGCCGGGAGGCGATGGCTCGGCGGATCTGAGTTATGTATTAGGCGCAGCAGAGGATATAGCAAAACTGCTTAAAGATTATAAAGTAATCGTGACCAAGTCGACCGTACCGGTGGGTACTGCCGACAAGGTAACCGCGGTGATGAAAGCCAATACCAGCGTGGACTTTGCCGTGGTATCAAACCCCGAGTTTTTGCGCGAAGGGGTGGCCGTTGAAGATTTTATGAAACCCGACCGTGTGGTTGTGGGAACAATGGATGAACGCGCCCGCAAATTAATGGGCGAATTATACGGGCCATATGTACGCCAGGGTAACCCGGTTATTTTTATGGACGAACGGTCGTCAGAGCTTACAAAATATGCAGCCAATTCGTTCCTTGCTACCAAGATATCTTTCATGAACGAGATAGCCAATCTTTGCGAACTGGTTGGCGCGGATGTTGATATGGTAAGGCGCGGTATAGGGGCCGACAACCGTATAGGCAAAAGATTTTTGTTTTCAGGGATCGGTTATGGCGGAAGCTGTTTCCCGAAGGATGTGCAGGCGCTTGCACAATCGGCCAAAGAAAACAAATATGATTTCAAAATACTGAATTCGGTGATGCAGGTTAACGAAATTCAGAAAAAAGTACTGGTTGAAAAGATCAGCAAATATTATAAAGGCGATTTGAAAGGCAAGAAATTTGCAATGTGGGGCCTGGCATTTAAACCGGAAACTGATGACATACGCGAGGCACCGTCGTTATATATTATCGACGACCTGGTTGCCGCCGGGGCAAGCATAACGGCATTTGACCCGGAAGCGATGAAAAACGTAGCAAACCTGATCGGCGATAAGATAAATTATGCAAACGACCAATATGAAGCGCTCGACGGCGCCGATGCGCTTTTAATAGTTACGGAGTGGCCCTTATTCAGGACCCCGGATTTTGAGCAGGTGGAATCACTCCTCAAACAAAAGGTTATTTTTGACGGGCGTAATTTATACGACCTGGAAAAAATGATAGATTGCGGTTTTTATTACAATAGCATCGGACGAAAAGAAGTTAAATAATGGTGGAACGCAAACGGATATTGATCACAGGCGCGGCCGGCTTTTTAGGTTCACATTTATGCGACAGGTTTATTAAAGAGGATTACCATGTTATCGGCATGGATAACCTGATCACCGGCGACCTGCGCAACATCGCACATTTGTTTAAGCTGGAGAATTTCGAGTTTTATAATCACGATGTTTCCAAGTTCGTATATGTTCCCGGGGATCTGCATTATATCCTTCATTTTGCTTCGCCGGCCAGCCCGATAGACTACCTGCGCATCCCTATCCAAACTTTAAAAGTGGGATCGCTGGGCACCCATAATCTTTTGGGCCTTGCGCGCTCAAAAAAAGCCAGGATGCTGATCGCTTCCACCTCCGAGGTGTACGGCGACCCAAATGTAAATCCCCAGCCCGAAGAATATTGGGGCAATGTTAACCCGGTAGGCCCCCGCGGGGTTTATGACGAGGCCAAACGTTTCCAGGAAGCGATCACGATGGCGTATCATACTTTTCATGGTCTGGAAACACGCATTGTTCGCATATTTAACACCTATGGCCCCCGGATGCGCCTGAATGACGGGCGCGTTTTGCCTGCATTTATCGGGCAGGCCTTGCGCGGCGAACCCTTAACCATGTTCGGCGATGGTTCGCAAACACGCTCGTTTTGTTATGTGGACGACCTGGTTGAGGGCATTTACCGTCTGCTTTTCAGCGATTATGCGCAGCCCATGAACATAGGTAACCCGGATGAAATAACTATACGCGAATTTGGCGAGGAAATAATTAAACTCACCGGTACCGATCAAAAGCTGATTAGCCTGCCGTTGCCGACAGACGACCCCAAACAGCGGCGGCCCGATATTACCAAGGCGAAAAGTATTTTAGGCTGGGAGCCGAAAATTTCAAGGAGCGAGGGCTTAAAGATCACTTACGATTATTTTAAATCGCTTCCCGAAAAGGAAATTCAACATAAAGATTTTACTTATTATAATAAAAGCTGATGGCAAAAATATTAGTGACCGGCGGGTTGGGATACATTGGTTCGCATACAGTGGTCGAGCTGGTAAATGCCGGGTACGATCCGGTTATAGTTGACGACCTTTCCAACTCCCATCATAAAATATTAGACCAGCTGAGCAAAATAATAGGTTTCAAACCGCCGTTCCACAAATTTGACCTTTGCGACGAAAAAAAACTTGCAGAGTTTGCCAAAGCCGAACCGGATATTGAAGGGATTATTCACTTTGCTGCATTTAAAGCCGTCGGCGAATCGGTTCAAAAACCTTTAAAATACTATCATAATAATATAGCCTCGCTTTTAAATCTATTGAGCGTTTTCAGCGGCAAACCGGTGAATTTTGTTTTTTCATCGAGCTGCACGGTTTACGGGCAGCCCGATCAGCTGCCGGTTACTGAAAATGCCCCAGTAAAACCGGCCCAGTCGCCTTACGGCAATACAAAGCAAATAGCGGAGGAAATATTGAAGGATGCGGTTACTTCGGGCGATGCCGGCAAAGTGATCTCGTTAAGGTATTTCAACCCGGTAGGTGCACATGACACTGCGCTGATCGGTGAGCTGCCTATCGGCGTGCCGCAAAACCTGGTGCCTTTTATCACGCAAACCGCTATCGGCAAACGCGAAAAGGTAACGGTGTTCGGTAACGATTATAACACCCGCGATGGCAGCTGTGTGAGGGATTATATCCATGTCGTCGACCTGGCTAAGGCCCACGTGTCTGCTTTAAAGCTGATGGAGAACAACCTTTTTAAAGGCTACGACGTATTTAACCTTGGCACCGGCAATGGCAATACCGTTTTGGAGATTATTTTTGCTTTTGAAAATGCAACCGGCGTAACGCTTAACTACGAAATAGGGCCGCGCCGCAATGGCGACGTGGAGCAAGTTTGGGGCGATGTCACCAAGTCGGCAAAGGTGTTGCACTGGCAGGCGCAGTTGGGCCTGGATATCATGATGTCGTCGGCCTGGGAGTGGGAAAAATACCTGGCGAAAAATCCATTATAAGTTATATTAAAGATGCAAACGATCATTATTACGGGTGGGGCGGGCTTTATCGGTTCGCATGTAGTACGTCGTTTTGTGAGGAACTATCCCGGCTATCACATCATCAACCTCGATAAGCTGACCTATGCGGGCAACCTGGCTAACCTGAAAGATATTGAGCACGAGCCTAATTACACTTTTATAAAAGGCGACATCGTTGATGTTGATTTTATTGACGGATTATTTGCCGCCCATCAGCCCGATGCAGTCATACACCTGGCGGCAGAATCGCATGTTGACCGGTCGATCACAAACCCGCTTGAGTTTGTAATGACCAACGTTGTCGGCACCGTAAACCTGTTAAACACCGCGCGGCAAGCCTGGAAAGGCCGGTACAATGAGACGCGTTTCTACCACGTATCAACCGACGAGGTTTATGGTTCATTAGGCGAAACAGGAATGTTCACTGAAGAAACCGCCTATGACCCGCATTCCCCCTATTCGGCTTCGAAGGCAAGTTCCGACCATTTTGTGAGGGCATATCATGATACTTACGGGCTTAATACAATAATCTCCAACTGCTCAAATAATTACGGATCCTATCACTTTCCCGAAAAATTAATACCGCTGGCCATTAACAACATCAGGCATAATAAACCCGTTCCGGTTTATGGAAAGGGAGAAAACATCCGCGACTGGCTTTGGGTTGAGGACCATGCCCGGGCGATAGACCTGATATTTCATGAGGCAAAGCCAGGTTCGACCTACAACATAGGCGGCCATAATGAGTGGAAAAACATCGACCTTATAAAATTGCTGTGCCGAATACTCGATAGCAAGCTGAAAAGGCATGCCGGGGAATCGGAGGCATTGATTACATTTGTAACCGACAGGGCCGGGCACGACCAGCGTTATGCCATTGATGCCGGAAAATTAAAAAATGATTTGGGGTGGGTACCCTCAATTACATTTGAAGAAGGATTGGAGCGAACAGTTCAATGGTACCTCGATAACGAAGACTGGCTTAATGATGTTACATCAGGCCATTATCAGCAATATTACAACGAACAGTATAATAATCGTTAAAGATGTTTGGGATTTTCAAGAAAAAGAAGGAATACAAAAAAGAGAGCGATTTCGACTACAGTTCAATAGCAGTTGATATGCATTCGCACGTCCTTCCCGGTATTGACGATGGCGCAAAAACGCCTGAGGAATCAATACAGCTGATCAGGAAAATGATGGAGCTTGGCATACAAAAAATAATTGCTACGCCTCATATCATGATCGATTACTATAAAAATACGCCTCAAACTATAAACGCGGCGCTCGGCATACTAAAAGCCGAGCTTGAAAAAGAGCAGATAGATATTGTAGTGGAAGCTGCTGCCGAGCATTATTTTGACGAGAGCTTTGAAGACCGCGTCAACAAAAAGGAACTGATGACGATGGGGGATAATTATGTCCTTTTTGAATTTTCCTTTATCAGCATGCCGCCAAATGTGATCCCGGTGGTGCAAAAACTGAAGGACCTTGGATATAAGCCTATACTTGCCCACCCCGAGCGGTATACCTACATGGAAATAGACCAGTTTAAAACGCTTCACGATTGGGGCATGTCATTCCAGCTGAATACCATATCACTCACAGGTTATTATGGCCGTGATGCCAAGCGGCTTGCTGAAAGCCTGGTAGACCAGCACCTTATCGATTTCATATCAAGCGACATGCACCACCTGCGGCATGCCGAAGCGCTTAAACATGCGTTAAAAATGCCCTACCTGGAAAAAGTAATGTTTGATTATCCTTTGAAGAATATAATGTTAAGATAATGTGCAGATGTGCAAATGTGCAGATGTGCAAATAAAGAAAATGCAAATGCGCGAATTTCAGATATCCTGATCGAAAAAGGGTAACTGGGCATGAATTATTCTACCACCTCCTCATCTGCACATCTGCACATCCGCGCATCTGCACATCTGCACATCTACTCATACCGCAGCGCTTCCACGGGATCAAGACGGCTGGCTTTTTTAGCGGGGTAAAATCCTGATACCAGGCCAATTACCGTACACAACACGACTGCCCAGAATAACCATAACCAGGGCGCCACGAATGATCCGCTGATTTGCACGGCAATAAGGTTACCGATGGCCATCCCTAATATGATACCACCGATACCGCCGATCATACATATTACTATCGCCTCTATCAAAAATTGCTTGCGTATGATGGCAGGGGTGGCGCCAAGGGCCTTGCGCAAACCAATTTCGCGGGTGCGCTCGGTAACCGAAACCAGCATGATGTTCATCAACCCGATAGCTGCGCCTATTAGCGTAATGATGCCTATTGCGGCGCCACCGGCAGTAATGCCCGCTAACTGCCCTGATAGTTCCTGCTGGATGGAGTCGCTTCTTTGGATCTCGAAATTATTTGGGTCTGATACTCGCAGGTCCCGCACATTTCTGAACAGTGACGTTGCCTCGCCGATGCTGGCATCTAAGGCCGCAGGGCTGTTCACCTGGATGGTAATGGTAAACGACGGTTTTGATGTGGCTACGATTTGTTTTGCCCTGAACACGGGGATAACGCAAAACCTGTCGCCGCCAAAGCCCATGCTCGAGCCCTTTGGCGCAAACACGCCAATAATCCTGAATTTGTTGCTGCCTATAAATATCGACTTATTGATGGGGTCGGCATCCTTCAGCAACTGCTTCCTGATGTCGTTGCCGATGATCACCACGCTCTCGCCATGCTCCAGCTCCGCGCTCGAAAAGTTTCGGCCAAAAGCCAGTTTGTAGCCATTGGTAGCAATATAGTTTTCGTTCGACCCGGTGACCGATATGTTAGGGTTGGATTTATGATCTTCGTACTTGGCAACTGCTGTGCCCGAAACACCCAAATTAATAGAAACCAATGCAGGCAGGTTGAATTTCTTTTTAAAGCGGTCGGCTTCATCGTAGCTTATGGGCGGATAAACCTTGCGGTGTCCGCCATTGCCGAAATTTAAGCCCGAGCCCCTGTTTTGTATAGTAAACGAATTGGCCCCCAAACCGGCAAACGCGTTGTTGACCGATGTTTTTACACCTTCAAGCGCCGTTAATATGCCTACCAAAGCCATAATACCGATGGCAATAATTAAGGAGGTAAGCGACGTCCGCAACCTGTTACCCGCTATTGACTGCAGCGCAATTGAAATATTTTCCTTTAGGGAGGTCTTTACGGCCATTGGCTAAAATTAATGAAACTCTGCTGGTAAGACTATGATGCACCCTGCTTTGTTACAGGGGCGGGAGTAATTTAATAATAGTGCTTTTAGCAAGACGAATCCGGTCGGTTAACACCGTATCGCCGGCAGGATGAAAAAATGAAAAAGCCGCCCAACAATTAAAAGGCGGCTCTTTAGTTAGACAGAATTCGTGAAAATTCGTCCCAATTAGTGAAATTCGTGTTTATTTTATACCGAAAACGAAGTGCCGCAGCCGCAGGTACTGGCTGCATTGGGATTATTGAACATAAATCCGCGGGCGTTCAGGCCGTCCTGGAAATCGATCTGCATACCCACCAGGTACAGGCCATGGGCTTTGTGCATGTAAACTTTTATCCCGTCGATCAAATATTCCTGATCGCCCTCTTTTTTCTGGTCAAAGCCTAAAACATAGTTCATGCCCGAACAGCCGCCGCCCTCAACGCCTACGCGCAGGCCAAAGTCATCACCCAGCTCTTGCTGGTTTTTCAATTTCTTTAATTCTTTTACAGCGCCTTCGGTAAAGGTTACCGGCCCGGGCGCCGTTTCAATAGCAGTACTCATCTTATTTTTAATTAAGTACACAAATATAAGGTAAAATGCGGATTTTTGTCGCAACCTGTTTATTTATGACCCCGACTTAACATTCACCGTATGAATTTTTTACCTTATTTATTAGACATTATAAAATACACCATTGCAGGCCTGGGAATAGTGTGGATAGCCTTTTACCTGATAAAACCGTACCTGGACAGGGACGAAAAAATACAGCTGCTCGAATACAGAAAGGCCATCAGCAACCAAACGCTGCCTTTGCGCCTGCAGGCTTATGAGCGCCTGGTATTATTGATAGAACGGATCAACCCTGCCAATTCGCTTATCCGGATGAACGCCACATCGTACAGCGCGCATGAATTGTACAGCCTGGTCGTTGAAGATATCCGCAATGAGTTTCAGCATAATATTACGCAGCAAATTTATGTAAGCGCCCGGGCCTGGGCCGTGGTGAAGCATGTAAAAGAAGATACTTTAGGTATTGTAAACAATGCGGTAAGGTCATTGCCCGAAACAGCCACCGGGTTGGAATTAAGCAAAACCGTGCTCGGCCATTTAAGTCAGCTGGAGGATAACCCGTACGAGATCGGCGCAAACATGCTGCGGAAAGATTTGGAAGAATTATTTTAATTTAGTGATTGGAGGTCAGAGATAAGAGGTTAGGAAAAAATCGAATAATTAATATTAAAGCAAATTTCATTGTTCAAAATTCGTTAATTGATGTTTGATATTTAATTCTTTATTCAGACTAATCTCTAACCCCCAACCGCTAACCACTTACATCAACAACATGCCGCAAAAGAAATTTACAACCAGCTCGGGCATCGAAGTAAAGGAGGTTTACACGGGGCCATCGGGAATGAATGAGCTTCCGGGAGAATTTCCGTATACACGCGGCATCCAAAAGGACATGTACCGCGGCAAGCCCTGGACCATGCGGCAATATGCCGGTTTTTCGACGGCGGAGGAATCAAATAAGCGTTACCATTATTTATTAAGCCAGGGGACTATGGGCCTGTCGGTGGCGTTTGACCTGCCTACCCAAATCGGCTACGACTCGGACCACGAACTTGCGGAAGGCGAAGTTGGCAAAGTCGGCGTCGCCATCGACTCCTTGCGCGACATCGAAATTTTGTTTGACGGCATTGAGTTGAAAAATATTACTACCTCCATGACCATTAACGCTACTGCGCCCATTTTACTGGCCATGTATATCGCGTTAGCAAAAAAACAGGGGGCAAATTTAAGGGAGCTTTCGGGAACCGTGCAGAACGATATATTAAAGGAGTATGCGGCACGCGGCACCTATATTTATCCGCCCGAGGCGTCGATGCGGCTGATTACCGACGTATTTGAATATTGCAGCCGGGAAGTGCCGAAGTGGAATACCATCTCCATATCAGGTTATCACATCCGCGAAGCAGGATCAACCGCCGTTCAGGAACTGGCTTTTACGCTGGCAAACGGCAAGGCTTATCTGAAAGCGGCTTTGGCCAAAGGGCTCGACATCAACGTATTTGCAAAAAGATTATCCTTCTTCTTCAATTGTCACAACAACTTTTTCGAAGAAATAGCAAAATTCAGGGCGGCCCGGCGCATGTGGGCGAAGATGACGAAAGACTTGGGTGCGACCGATGCCGGGGCTCAGAAATTGCGGTTCCATACCCAAACCGGCGGCTCAACCCTAACAGCGCAACAACCCATGAACAATATTGTGCGGGTTAGCAACCAGGCATTGGCGGCTGTGCTGGGCGGAACGCAGTCGCTGCACACCAACGGGTACGACGAAGCGATTAGCTTACCGACTGAGGCGGCGGCAAAAATTGCGCTTCGCACCCAACAGATCATCGCCTTCGAGAGTGGTGTTACCGATACGGTCGATCCGCTGGCCGGTTCCTATTTTATTGAGGCATTAACCGAGGAGCTTGAAAAAGCTGCACATATATATATAGACAAGATCGACGCGATGGGCGGCTCGGTAAAAGCGATCGAGCAGGATTACATTCAGCAGGAAATCGCGCGGTCGGCCTATGAATATCAAAACGAAATCGAAAACGGAGAACGGATACTGGTTGGCGTTAACCGTTTCACCGAACCGGAAGAAACGCCCCTAAACGTATTCCGGGTCGACGATTCTATCCGTAAAAAGCAAACCGAAAAGATCCTTGCGCTGAAAGAAACAAGAGATAACGTGGCCGTGGAGGGCACCCTTGAACAATTGGCGGCTGCTGCAAAAGGGAGCGAAAACCTGATGCCATTTATTTTGCATGCGGTTGAAACTTACGCCACTTTAGGCGAAATTGCCGACACCCTTCGCAATGTTTTCGGAGAGTATTGAAAGCCCCTTTTTCTTAAGGAATTTACGCCCGGCAAACCGTTTAAAAATGGCTTATTGCTGACAAAAATTCCGGACCAAATTAACCGCAGAAAAATCCTCCATACGGGGAAATGAAAAAATAATTAAATAAATGTCAAATTAATTAAATTGCGGATATTCAGGGGTTTTCATTGCGCGCAATATAATATTTTATGTGAATTTATCGCTATAAATCGCTTTATTATATCATAAATTTATTTCGTTAAAAAGTTAAAATTTTATTTTTTTATCCGCTTTTTTTTAGAATATTCGATGTTCCGTAACAGTTCAAAAGATAGTTCGCTGGGGGGTTGGAAATCAATATTTTAATAAAAATCTTATGGAAAAAACTTGTACTAACGTTTGGAATAGCTGCCTCCAGATCATTAAGGATAACATACCAGCTCAAAGTTTCAAGACCTGGTTTGAGCCGATAAAAGCTTTAAGGATGGAAGGAAGCGTTTTAACGATACAAGTTCCAAGTTTGTTTTTTTACGAATGGCTTGAGGAACACTATGTGGGCCTGTTACGGAAAACCATTAAAAAACAATTAGGGGACGACGGGCGTTTGGAATATAATATAGTTGTGGAGCAATCGTCATCCAGTAAGCCATTTACTACCAATTTGCCCTCGAACGGTAACGGTGCCGAATCAAAGAATCAATCAATGCCAATACCCATTTCGATAAATAAGGATATAAAGAACCCTTTTGTGATCCCGGGTTTGAAGAAGCTGAACGTTGATCCGCAGCTGAACCGGAATTATACCTTCTCCAATTTTGTTGAGGGGGATTGTAACCGCCTGGCCCGTTCGGCCGGCTACGCGGTTGCTGCCAAACCGGGGGGCACTTCTTTTAACCCGCTGATGATCTATGGCGGCGTGGGATTGGGGAAAACACACCTGGCCCAGGCCATCGGTAACGAGATAAAACAGACATTGCCCGATAAGCTGGTATTGTATGTATCCTGCGAGAAATTTACCCAGCAGTTTGTAGATGCCCTGAAGCATAACAATATCAATGATTTTGTAAACTTTTACCAGGCAATTGATGTGCTGATAATGGACGACGTGCACAATTTTGCCGGGAAAGAAAAAACACAGGATTTCTTTTTTCATATCTTTAATCACCTGCACCAGTCGGGCAAGCAAGTGATCATCACTTCCGACAAGGCGCCAAAAGACCTGGCCGGTTTGGAAGAACGCCTGCTTTCAAGATTTAAATGGGGCCTTTCCGCCGATCTGCAAATACCCGACCTGGAAACCCGCATGGCTATCCTTAAAAATAAAACCTACCAGGATGGGATTGAATTATCGAACGATGTGATCGAATACGTAGCCCACAACATAGATAATAACGTGCGTGAGCTGGAAGGGGCGATGGTTTCTTTACTGGCGCAGTCTACGCTAAACCGGAAAGAGATCGACCTGGCGCTGGCCAAGCAGATGCTGAAAAATTTCGTGAAAAACTCTTCCAAAGAAATATCGATGGAATATATCCAGAGCCTGGTTTGCGAATATTTTGAAGTGCCGATAGAAATGGTAAAATCGCAAACCCGTAAGCGCGAAATTGTACAGGCCCGTCAAATATCTATGTACCTGGCCAAAGCGCATACCAAAAGCTCCTTAAAATCAATTGGGCATTTCTTCGGCGGCCGCGACCACTCCACTGTGATCTATGCCTGCCAAACCGTTGAGGACCTTATTGATACCGACAAGAAATTTAAAGGGTATGTAGCCGATATACAGAAAAAGCTGAAGATGTCGTAACTGATCTTATAATATAAACTGATTGGGCCCTGCAATTGCGGGGCTTTTTACTTTTAGTCGGAATTTATCAAACTGTTGCTATTGCAACTTTTTAAGGTACTTATAACCCGCCCCTTCCTTTGCCAGCACCTTTTCATTCCAAAAATTGTCATCGTCAAGCGTTTTGAATGAATAATCCCACCTTGTTAATGCACCTATTGTTTTTATTACAGACTCGTTTGTAAAGTCATCTTTTTTGACAACGTTAGGAGTAACTAATTTCCATTCGAATACTTCGTTTGTCTTTACAAGAAAAATAAAATAACGGATCCTTGTTACCCCCTTTTGGTCAGTAACTCTCAGTGCGTTTAGTACAACTCGCCCATCTTTGGGATATATCATATTATACACTTCGGCAGTGTCAGCTTTGATAAAACCATTTGTTTTTAGTTTCAACTGCTTAGTATAAAAGAGGAGCATTAAACCGTCGGCTACCCTTTTGCGGAATTCACCGTCAGCCAGTTCTTTTTCTTTTTTTAGGTTATTAGCTACGATAGTATATAAACCGAGGTAATCCCTGTCTTCACGCTCCTCTGTTGCCCACAAGTCCTTATATTTTCCCCAATTAGGGTCGTTTTTTTTATCTTTTACCTTTTCAAAAAGTTTTCCGTCCCAAAAACCTACCCCGGGCTCTGCAGTATTTTCATTGAAGAAATCCCATTGTTGAAGATTATTTAAGTATTCCAATTTCCCCTCTTCCAAGGTCGGTGCGTCAAAATATGTGACCTCCGATTTATCGATATACCATTTATTTTGATATTTTACCCCCCGTACGATATAGGCATAGTTATCTTCGGGTTGATCAAAGTAACCCGGACTCTTAACATCCTTCTTTGTAATTACCTTTATGTTTCCGTCTTTTTTTTCCGTGAATATTGATTTAGGATCTTTCCCGGCAACTTTTTTAATAAAGAATGCCACAAATTTAGTCTTGTCAGTGTCATAGAAACAATGGTAAAGGTCTTTCAGGTCGACATCGGTATCTCCCGGCGGAATTGCGGTGCGAATGATGTCATCATGGAGAGGCTGCGGGTAAATCGCCTGTGCGACATATGCCGATCGCATTTTTGCCAGTTCACGTTCTTTAATTAAGGTTTGATTATGTTGCGCCATCTGTGAAATTACATCTGCCAATGCGAAAGACAAGGCATTGTTAATAGTACATCCGATCGACCCTTGATCACAAGTAAATTCAAATCCGGGATTGTTCCAATCCCCTTTATATTCTTTATCTATTAGCAGCGTATTTGACTGTTGTTCATATAATTGGACAAGTATTTTGCAAAATTTTATTCCGTTTTCCGTATAAAGAAAGGCTTTGGAAAAATTTAAAATATAAGGTTGCTTTTGCTCAGCTGCTATTCGATGGAGGTTGTCAATGCTGCGCGGGGATGTTTCCTGGCTTAATAGTACCAGGCAGTTCGGAAACCTTTCATAGAACCGATAAATGAGAAATCCTTGCGCTACGAAAGGAAGCTCTTTCGAAATCTCCATGTGGTCCAAAAAAGACATGTCATTTTGTTGCATTAACTTTAAGTTCGTTGGAAGGCTACTTGCTTTATCCGGATCACCAAAAAGTGAGGACACTGCTTCCTTTGACATTTTTTTTAACTTGACGTTGGCTGAGTTAACTTCCTTTTGCAGGCCAGGTTCAAAACTAAATTCATTTGGAGTAAGTATGAGGAGCTGCGGCTCATAACTGTTTTGTGCGTGGACTAGCAGATTATTGAATATTGAAACGAGCAGGAATAGGAATAGTTTTTTCATAAAATATTATCTACCGAATATAATTTTAATATATTTAATTACCGTATTAACTCCGTTTAATTATGAAAAAGTTATTCATTTTAAGTTTCACCATCTTCCTAACATCGAATCTATTCGCGCAGCAGTCGGCTACTGATGCCGTTAAACAAACCGTCAACACGCTGTTTGATGCCATGCGCAAGGGCGACAGCACTTTATTAAGGTCTGTTTTTTCGAAGGACATGATACTGCAAAGCGTTTCCAACGATAAGACAGGGAAGGCCATCCTGAGCACCGAAAACGCTGACGAATTTGTAAAAGCGATTGGTACGCCGCACAGTTCAGTTTATGATGAGCGCATCACTTTTGGCGATGTCAAAATCGACGGCGACCTGGCCAGCGTTTGGGCGCCTTATAAATTTTATTTCGGCGATAAATTCAGCCATTGCGGCGTTGATGTTTTTCAGCTAATGAAAACTGCCAACGGCTGGAAGGTGATTTATATTGTGGACACGAGAAGGAAGGATAATTGTGTAGAGTAATAAGAAGCGATGTCATTTCGACCGAAGGGAGAAACCTATACACATGTATTTTCCGCCTGCATAGTCCGTTTTGCGTAGTTTGAGAAGTTTTCTCCCTACGGTCGAAATGACACGTGCGTTTGTAATTTTACCCAAACAACAGCCCAAACACTTCCTCGATCCTGCTCACTATTTTTATATCGATCTTATAGCGCGACAGGTCGATTCCCCGTTTATCCTGCCCGCCGGACGGCAGGTTATATTTTGAGATAAATATTTGTTCAAAACCAAGCTTCTGGGCTTCGGCAATGCGCTGTTCCACCCGGTTAACCGCCCGTATTTCGCCCGATAAGCCTATCTCGCCGGCAAAACAGGTTTTAAAGGGAACCGGTATATCCTCGTGTGATGAGATGATTGCGGCGGCAAGGCCCAGGTCGATGGCCGGGTCCTCAACCCGGATACCGCCGGTTATATTTAAAAATACATCCTTGGCGCCTAAGTTAAACCCGCAGCGTTTTTCGAGTACAGCCAGAAGCATGCTCATGCGGCGCGTATCGAAACCCGTCGCCGTGCGCTGGGGCGTACCATACGGCGAGGGACTTACCAGGGCCTGGGTTTCTATCATCATCGGCCGCATCCCTTCAAGCGTGGTGGAAATAGTGATGCCGCTTAAAGGCTCATCCCGCTGCGAAAGCAATATCTCGGATGGGTTTGATACCTCCCGCAAACCCTCGCCAAGCATTTCGTAAATACCAAGCTCTGATGCCGAGCCGAAGCGGTTTTTAACGGTGCGTAATATGCGGTAAACATGGTGCCGGTCGCCCTCAAACTGCAAAACGGTATCCACCATGTGCTCCAGTATCTTTGGCCCGGCTATCATGCCATCTTTTGTGATATGGCCAATTAAAAACACCGGCGTCGAGCTTTCCTTTGCAAAGCGCAGCAACTCGGCGGTACACTCCCGCACCTGCGAAACACTGCCCGGCGTTGATTCAATATGCGCCGAATGAAGTGTTTGAATAGAATCAACCACCACAATATCAGGCTCCAGCTCTTCTATTTGCTTAAAAATATTTTGGGTAGAGGTCTCGGTCAATATAAAACAATCCTTACCAATTTCGGATGTCGGATGTTCGATTTCGGAATTAGTTTGGCTTATTTTCGATTTTTGACTGCCCACTGCTAACTGCCCACTGCCCACCGGGCCCAACCGTTCCGCCCGCATTTTTATCTGGTGCTCGCTTTCCTCGCCCGAAATATACAATACTTTCAATCCCGGCATATGCAAAGCCAGTTGCAGCATCAGGGTCGACTTGCCAATACCCGGCTCGCCGCCGATCAATACCAATGAGCCCGCAACAATGCCGCCCCCCAATACCCGGTTGAATTCCTTATCGGGCGTTAGCAGCCTGTGCTCCTCATTAAACGTTATATCTGCTACTTTAATGGGTTTATTGGCCCTTTGCTGGGTTGTTGAAGCGGTTTTCCAGTTGGGGACAGAAGTATTTGCCTTTTCTAAAATTTCTTCTACAAAAGTGTTCCATTGCGAACATGACGGGCATTTGCCCAGCCATTTCGCCGACTCGTAGCCGCAGCTTTGACAGAAATATGCAAACCTTGTTTTAGCCAATGTTTTAATGTGCGAACGTGCAAATGTGCAGATTGTGAATTCGCAGATTGTAATATCCAAATGTGCAAATTATTCTTTGGAAATCGGCGAAAATGCTAAAAATATTTGCAATTGGTTGAGTGTTTTTATTTACCCGGCGGCGGAAGGTTTAACGCAGCATTGTCAATCACCAGCAGCCAGTCTTCACTGGTTTGCGGCGATAGTTTTTTTATTCCGCGGGCAGCAAAAGTTCCGATCAATTGCGCCTGGCCATTGCGCGGGTCGTACCACCAGGCTTTTACTTTCTTTAGGTGAAATGCATTCAAATCAACTGTTAAAGTTCCCCCAAGCGGCAGGTAGGCAATATAAGTGCTCCGGTCGGGGGTTTTTGCCGCGCACGCATAATTTATCGACCCATATCTGTCGCGGCCCCCGGTAATTATTTTGTTTGTGGTATCAGGAACCAATAATTGCCATTTGCGCGAGCCGAACAAATTAAAACAGTTCATGGCCTGGTACATGCCGGCGGTATTCATCAGCGGCCGCCAGTTTTTGAGTACGTATTCCGGATTATCCTTTTCTCCCGGACAAAAACTGGTCCCTGCGCAACCGCTCAGCAAGCCGTCGTAATTTTTGCGGCGTATCCATTGCGGGTTTTCATTGTCGTTGCCATGGGGTATGTCATGCTCATAGCTTTGGTCAAGTTGAAATATCATTTTCCCCTTTCCATAGTGTTCCAGTTCCGTTTTGTACTGCGGCGTATCGTGGCCAAGCGCCGATTCCGTGAAATCATATAAGCCGTTAATATTTATATATTTAGCATACAACTTATTCCCGGCCGACCAGTTAGTGCCCTGCGCCGATTCAAAATGCCCGGTCCATAAATGATGTTTATCAAATTGCTTTATCCCTCGTATAATGTTATCCATGTGGGGGAACAACACGCTGTCGCCCTTATTATCGCCGCCGGCTACCCAGATAATATTCGAAAAACCTTTATAATGCTTGCCCAAAAACTCGCCGTATGACCTACTTTTGGCAACGCTGTTATTCTTGTGTAACAGCTCATCCCACCAGCCCTGGTTTTTATCGCCTTTGTAGCCCAAATAACAGGGCACCAGCAATACCAGCATTCCCCTGGCTTTTGCGATCCGCAAAAACCTGTCAGCATGTTTAAAATATTCAATATTCCAGGTAGAAAGATCCCACTGCGTTTTAAACGGCGGAATGCCCTGCCAGTCGGGAGGATTGCCGGCGAAACGGGTGTCAAAAGATATTATACTAACCATGAGGGTATTAAAACCCTTTTTCTTAACGCTATCAATAAATGCAGCTTCATCTTTTTCCGACAGGGCCTGGATAAGGCCCCAGGCGGATATTTCCTTTATAAGAAATGGTTTGTTATGATTGTCGTTAAGGTATTTACCATTGGGACTTAACTTTAGTGGAAATATGTTGGAAGACTGTGCATTTGAAGTAAGGCTTACGTGCAGGAATAACAGGATCAGAGTAAAGTATGCGAGTTTATTTGGTAACATCAGTTCATTAATAAGTATATGTTATTTGTAATGCTCAATATGTGTTTGGGATTAGAAAAATTCAGCAACTATTTACCACCGGCGTGTGTACGTGCATGATTAAGACAAGTAAAGTCGCTGAGCCCTCCTAAAATAACAGTTTATCCGGATCCTGTCGATTGTCCTAGCATGCCAAAAGCTCTATGATATTATCTCTTACAATGTAAAACAAGCTTATTTGTTTCACCACCACACATTTATGGGCACTACCTTTTACCGAATAGGGATAAAGTAAAGGATTATTGCAAATGTGGGTTATTACTTCTTCTGTGCGGTCAATGAAAGCCTCCCTGTTGGAGACGAAATGAGCATATGTTTTGTCATTATTTACTTAAGAAACGGTTTTTTATGTCTGCCATTACCTCTGCGTGAGGAACACCCTCACCACGGTCAAGTTCTCCTTTCGCCTGATCAATTAACTGTTTAACCCCATCAGGAACATCGTTCCAAAAATCACTTTCTGACAAGCCGACCAACGAACTAATTTCATTTAGTAAAGTGTCATCATCGGTCTGGATGATCTTTTCGAGTATTTTATATTTTAATGCAATGTCCATAACTCGTGAATGATATAAAGATAACGTTTTTCATTTGCATTGTTTTACATTAAGCAGCAAATCTTATTATTGATGCAATTTCTCAATAACAGATTTTGGGTTTATTCGGCTAAGATATAGCCTTAGCCAGCGACGGGATTCAGGCGTTTCAACGGTATGCATATATGATAGTTGTAGCTGATTTTAAGATGAGTCGATTATAAGAAATATCCACGGTATAATGTCCGCTGTAGATAGTTTTTAAGGTGTCAGCATTTATCGTGATTGTTTCATCATCATTGAATTTCCAGTTGCCTGAGGTGAGACTGCTATTTATTCCAGGAAGGGTGATGTCCTTGTCATCTCGTAAATTTAGCGTTTCACATATTAGGATATTTCCATTCGTGTCTTCAAACGATGGCATTTGTGTTGTCCCGGGGCCAACCAGATTGTTATTAAAATAAATTTTACTTACGCACCAGTCGGTTTTCGTTAGTGAGTCGTAAACGCTTGGCTTTGTGACAAAATATAATATTACACCCAGTGGTAAACAAATCAGCAGGGTTAATACAATTATCCTGCTTGTGACAGGGATTCGGTTTAAAAACAAAATATTTGCTGTTTTTTTATCGATCCGGGTTAGCAGATCGGGCTCAACCGGCTCGTCTTTTATATAGCCTAATTCTGTTAATATTGCCAGTGCGTCCTTTTCATCCTTTTCCAATACCTGGAGCTTAACGCCGCCTACCGCATTCGAATAAAAATTATACGACTGAACAGTTAATTCGTCCTTTATAAAACACTTAATGCCCTCGGATTCAAGCTTAGTACGGATCACCCATAATTCCTGCGGTAGCGAAACTGTTAAAACCGTAACCCATTTATCCATAATAGCTGTGTGAATTTGACGCTGCGTCCTTTAGGAGCCATTAAATCTACACTAAATCCCAAACAAAAAAGCCTCCCAAAAGAAGGCTTCTTCATATCAGTGTAATCACCCCTGAAAATCGGTGAAATCATCGAAAAAGAAATCGGTGAAATCATCACAAAATCGGTGAAATCATCAACAATCGGTGAAATCAAAAACCTACACTTCCGCCAGGTGGTCTCCCGTCACGGTTTCTTTTATCTTAGCTTCCAGCTCATCCATTAATTCAGGATTATCCAGTATCAGCTGTTTAACGGCATCGCGGCCCTGGCCGAGGCGGGTTTCGCCGTAGCTGAACCATGAGCCTGATTTCTTGATGATGTTGTGGTCAACGCCCAGGTCGATGATCTCGCCGGCTTTGGAGATGCCTTCGCCAAACATAATGTCAAACTCGGCAATACGGAAAGGCGGCGCAACTTTATTCTTTACAATTTTTACTTTAACGCGGTTACCGGATACTTCTTCGGTATCTTTTATCTGCGATATGCGGCGTACATCCAAACGTACCGAGGCGTAAAATTTAAGCGCATTACCGCCGGTGGTAGTTTCGGGATTGCCGAACATCACACCTATTTTTTCGCGCAATTGGTTGATAAATATGCAGCAGCAGCCGGTTTTGCTAATGGTGCCTGTCAGCTTACGTAAAGCCTGCGACATTAAGCGCGCCTGTAAACCCATTTTCGAGTCGCCCATTTCGCCTTCAATTTCAGCTTTGGGAACAAGGGCGGCAACCGAGTCGATCACAAGGATATCGATGGCGCCGGAGCGGATTAGGTTATCGGCAATTTCGAGCGCCTGCTCGCCGTTATCGGGCTGAGAGATCAGCAGGTTCTCTACGTCAACGCCCAGTTTTTTAGCATAAAAACGGTCGAAGGCATGCTCCGCATCAATAAAAGCTGCTATACCCCCCATTTTTTGGGATTCGGCAATGGCATGGATGGCCAGCGTGGTTTTACCTGAAGACTCCGGGCCGTATATCTCGATCACCCGGCCTTTTGGCAAACCGCCTACACCCAAAGCTATATCCAGGCCAATGGAGCCGGTTGATATTACCTCGGTAGCCTCAATTGCGGTATCCCCCAATTTCATAATGGTACCTTTTCCGTACGATTTTTCCAGCTTATCCAATGTAAGCTGCAATGCCTTTAATTTGTCTGCGCTGCTCATGTTTCAAAAATTGTGAAAACAAATGTAAAAAGTATTTTTGATAAATGCTAATTTTTTTAGTAAATATTTAGTTGATTAAGTTGGATTAGGTTTATTGAGTTGATTAGGTTATCAAATCAACGTGCAGATAATATCGTTACTACCAACAAAACAACAGCTAACTTAATCAACTTAATCAACGTAGTCAACTACTCACTTAAATATCTTTATCCACACTCCGCTTCTTTAACTCCTTGCTAATCTTATTTAATGCGTTTTTCTTTTTCTGCTCCTTCGCTTTCTTAACCTTCATCATTTCAGCCTTTTTTAAAGCGGTTTCGGTATGCGTTTGTTCGTAGTATTTGCAAAACCAGCTGATGGGACAAATTTCGCATTTAGGGCTGCGGGCCAGGCAAATATAGCGGCCATGCAATATCAGCCAGTGGTGCGCAATGCGGGGCACATCTTTGGGCAGGTATTGCATCAGCTGTTTTTCAACGGCAAGGGGCGTACGGGCGTTGGAAGTTAAGCCAATGCGGTTTGCTACCCTGAAAACATGCGTATCAACGGCAATGGCCTGTTCTTCAAAGACTACCGATGCAATTACATTAGCAGTTTTGCGGCCAACACCCGGCAGTTTTTGCAGGTCCTCTAAACCGGACGGCACTTCACTGTTAAAAACTTCAGTCAGCATTTTGGCCATGCCTATCAAATGTTTGGCCTTATTATTAGGATAGCTAACGCTGCGGATATAACTAAAAACTTCCTCCACACTTGATGCTGCCAATGCCTCGGGCGTAGGGAACCGTTCAAACAAGGCCGGCGTAACCTGGTTGATCCGCCTATCGGTACACTGCGCCGAAAGAATAACCGCAATCAATAACTGAAACGGTGTTTCATAATGCAGCTCCGTTTCGGCATCCGGCTGATGGTGGGAAAAATATTCGACAAAGTGTTTGTACCGGTCTTGTTTGGTCATTGGTCATGGGTCATTGTGTCATTAGGTCATTTTTTTAATAAGCTACAATGCAAATTATGGCAATAATCCTTAATAAATAATAAATTCCAAAGGACTGTCTATTATTTATTCATCGAAAATTTAAATGCCTCCGTCAACCACCAATGACTAATGACACAATGACTAATGACTAAATAGAAAGGTTCACAAACCGAAATCATTGAAAAAACAATTACGGCCTGTGAACCAGTAAGTTCAGATACTTTTAACGAAAGCTCTTCGAATAGTCGAGGATATGGTGGATAGTTTGAAGTTTTGGGTTCTTCTTCAAAAGATCCAGATCAGCCCGAATTGAATGGTAAAACATTAATTCATCGCCTTCCAGGTTCTCCTGTAATTCCTCGTTCACCTTAGCTTTGTTAGTAAGTAAATTTAAAGTACTTGTAAAAGTTTCATCCATAAGCTTTTTATAGTTTGGTTTACATTTACAACGAAAGCTTAATTAGAATATTTTATGAAGATGAAATTTTAATGAAATTTTTTTTGAGAAGTCCGAAAGTCGGAAAAGTCCGGAAGTCCAAAAGAAAGAAAAAAGTCCGAAAGTCGGGAAGGTCAGGAAGAAAGAAGTATCCGTTCCTGCGGCTTTTACAGATCGTTTTTTACTTTCGGACTTTTCCGACTTTCCGGACTTTCGGACTAGTTTTTCAAACTCATTTCCTTACTTAGCATCATTTTGCGCAGGTTATTGAGGGCATAGCGCATGCGGCCGAGGGCGGTATTTATGCTTACTTCGGTAATATCGGCAATTTCTTTAAAGCTCATATCGCCAAAATGCCGCATTATCAGCACTTCCTTTTGTTCGGCGGGCAATAAATGGATCAGGCTTTTAAGGTCTTTATAGGTTTGTTCGCGCACCATGCGGTCTTCGGTGCTCTCGTCGTAATTTCCCAGGACTTCAAAAATATCAAAGTCGTCGCCATTATTGATCATTGGTGCGCGCTTTTCGCGGCGGAAATGGTCGATCACCAAATTATGGGCTATACGCGTTACCCAGGGTAAAAACTTACCTTCCTCGTTATATTTCCCGGCTTTAAGGGTATTTATCACCTTAATAAAGGTGTCCTGGAATATATCTTCGGCAAGATATTCGTCTTTTACCAGTAAATAAATGGAGGTATATATTTTTGATTGATAACGGCGTATTAGTTCCACCAACCCAGCTTCGTCGCCCGAGACATAGAGATGGATTAAATCCTGATCACTCTTCAATTGAAAATCCATAGAAAACTACTAAGTTTTAATTAATTAAAAAATCTTTAAAGTAGAGTTCTATCGATATATTCTCTGTTAGGGTTAAGAAATTGTTATCCCAAATAAAACAAATAATCGGTACAAAAACAAATAATATCCACGGCCCCAAGGGTAAAAAAGTACTATTTAACATTTTTTAACATTTGCTTTTACAATACATAAGCAGCCTAACCGTTGCTGCACACCAGATTTTCAAGCTGATATATAGCTTTCGCCGTGTGTTTTTTTGCCATGCCGCCGACACTTAAATTCCCCGATCGGTTAATTGTCACGCCATTGCAAACTATTCAGTTTATCGCGGTATGCTCCCGTATATTTCTCAAACTCATTTGGATTCTGCTAAATATTTTAGGATTTTTGCGGTTTGGGAGAAAAGTCCATAGTCCATGGTCGACAGTCCATGGTAAAAATGGTCACTTAGCCTTCCCGAAAGAGATATCAGTCATTAAAAAGTCCATGGTCGATAGTCCATAGACCATAGCAAATATGACTACTATGGACTATCGACCATGGACTATGGACCAAAAAAACTACATGGAAGCAGAAAAAGATCCGCAAAAGCATATCATCATAAAAGGGGCAAGGGTACACAACCTTAAAAATATGGATGTGGCCATACCCAAAAACAAGCTTGTTGTTATAACGGGCATGTCGGGCTCGGGCAAATCTTCGCTTGCTTTTGATACGCTTTATGCCGAAGGGCAGCGGCGTTATGTGGAGAGCCTTTCATCATACGCCCGGCAGTTTTTGGGCCGGATGAACAAGCCTGATGTTGATTATATAAAAGGCATCGCCCCCGCCATCGCCATCGAACAAAAAGTAATTACTTCAAATCCGCGTTCGACAGTAGGCACCTCAACCGAGATATACGATTACCTGAAACTGCTTTTTTCGCGTATCGGGAAAACAATTTCTCCGATTTCGGGCGGGGTCGTTAAAAAGGATTCGGTTACTGATGTTGTCAATTTCATTATGACACTTCCGGACGAAACGCAGGTAACCGTTTTGTGTCCGCTTTATCCGCATAATAACCGCAGCTTAAAGGAAGAGCTGGCAGTGTTGATGCAAAAAGGCTTTGTAAGGGTTGAATTCAGGGGGAAACTATCAAAAATAGAGGACCTGCTGGAGGACATGAGCATCGTTGATGATGGGTCGTGGCTGGTGGAGGAAATAGCCGGGGAGGTAAAAGGCGAAAGGTTAAAGGCGAAAGGTGAAAGCGGAAAGACCGGGGACGAAAAAGACCATGGACCATGGACCATGGACCATGGTCAAAAAGCAGCTGCATCTCCAACCTCTACCGTGCGCATCGTCATCGACCGCATCTCAAAAAATGAGGAAGACGAGACCTTAAGCCGGCTTGGCGATTCGATACAGACCGCATTTTTTGAGGGCAAAGGGGATTGTTATGTGCGATACCAGGAGCCGGATGCTGATAAGGAAAAAGAAAAGTTTTTTTGTGACAGGTTTGAGCTGGATGGCATCCGCTTTGAAGAGCCTACGCCAAACTTTTTCAGTTTTAATAATCCTTATGGCGCCTGTAAAAGGTGCGAGGGCTATGGGAAAGTTATCGGTATTGATGAGGACCTGGTTATACCCGATAAAAGTAAAAGCATTTACGAAGGCGCGTTAGCCCCCTGGCGCGGCGAAAAGATGCGCGAATGGAATGACCTGCTGATAAAAAATGCCCTGAAGTTTGATTTCCCCATACACCGGCAATATAATTTCCTTACCGAACAGGAACAAAGATTACTATGGACCGGCAATAAATACTTCCGCGGGCTTGATGAATTTTTTAAGGAGCTGGAGGAACAAACCTATAAAATACAGTACCGGGTGATGCTATCGCGCTATCGGGGCAAAACCACCTGTCCCGAATGCAAGGGCAGCCGGTTAAGGCAGGATGCCTCCTATGTAAAAATAAACGGGAAATCAATAACAGATGTGGTATTGATGTCGCTGGATAAAGCGCTTGATTTTTTTAGGACTATTGAACTGAACGAAACTGATGCCAAAATAGGTAAGCGCTTGCTGATGGAGATCACTAACCGCTTGTCGTTTTTGAATGACGTTGGCTTAAGCTATTTAACATTAAACCGCTTGTCAAACACCCTTTCGGGAGGCGAGTCGCAGCGGATTAACCTGGCTACATCGCTTGGGAGCAGTTTGGTAGGATCAGTTTATGTGCTGGATGAGCCAAGCATAGGCTTGCACCCAAGGGATACACAACGGTTGATCGGCGTATTGAAATCATTGCGCGATGTTGGTAATACCGTACTGGTGGTTGAGCACGAGGAGGAGATCATGAAGGCTGCCGACCATATTATTGATATTGGCCCGGAAGCGGGCACACATGGCGGCAACCTGATGTTTACCGGTACTTATGATGAAATTATTAAGGATGAAAAAAGCCTTACCGGCCGGTATTTAAGCGGCAAGGAAGAAATTGCCATCCCTAAAACCCGCCGCAAATGGAACGATTTTATCGAGATAAAAGGTGCACGCGAAAACAACCTTAAACATGTAACCGCCAAATTTCCGCTCGGTGTACTTACTGTGGTTACCGGCGTTTCCGGCTCAGGTAAAACAAGTCTGGTAAAACGCATACTGGCCCCGGCTTTGCAAAAAACGCTGGGTAATTATAGTGCGGAGCAGACAGGCTCGTATGATAGTATTGACGGCGATTTTCAAAAAATAGAACAGGTAGAGCTGGTCGACCAAAACCCGATTGGGCGTTCATCGCGCTCAAACCCGGTTACCTATGTGAAAGCATGGGACGAAATCCGCAACCTGTATGCCTCGCAGCCAAGGGCAAAAGCGGCGGGATTAAAGCCTTCGGCCTTCTCCTTTAACGTAGAAGGCGGGCGCTGCGATGTTTGCCAGGGCGAGGGCGAAGTGAAGATTGAAATGCAGTTTATGGCCGATATTTTCCTAACCTGCGAAGCCTGCGGCGGCAAACGTTTTAAACAGCATATTTTGGATATTATCTACCACGATAAAAATGTATCCGAAGTGTTGAGCATGACGATTGAGGAAGCGCTTGAGTTTTTTGCCAAAGAGCCAAAGATCATCACCAAAATAAAACCGCTGATGGATGTTGGTTTGGGATATGTGCAGCTGGGGCAATCATCCAATACACTATCAGGCGGCGAGGCGCAGCGTATCAAGCTGGCATCTTTCCTGGTTAAAGGAAATAACACCAACAAAACCCTTTTTATTTTTGACGAACCAACCACCGGCCTCCATTTTGCCGATATAAAAAAGCTGCTGAAATCGTTTGATGCATTGCTCGACCAGGGCAATACCATTATAGTTATAGAGCACAACATGGATGTGATAAAATGCGCCGATTGGGTCATCGATATCGGTCCGGAAGGCGGCGATAATGGCGGTAAAGTAATCTTTGAAGGCCTGCCGGAGGATTTGATAAAGGAGAAGGATTCGTATACAGGGAAGTTTCTGAAAGAGAGGTTTTAGCTAAATGAGTTGTAATTTTTAAAAGATAAAATCACAACTCAAATTAATCATTCTTTTACTGAATCGTTAATAATGGATTGCAGTTCGTCACCATGTTTAACTAAAATCTGATGATCCATTAACATGAGATTTTGCATTAATTCAGGTATTTTAGAAATGACTTTTTTACCAAGGGGCGAATTATAGAAGTCTATGAGTTGTTTCAATTCAGCTTCTGTAAACATTTCAGCATACATTTTTACACTACTTTCTCTAAACCCATCAGCCGGTAAGTATTTATTCATAAAAGCAGTCATTGCAGTTATAAATTTTTCTCTATTTTTTTCCGGGACTGAATTACTCACCGTCTTAATCGTATTATCCCTCATCATCGCGAAGCGGGCATCAGTCATGCCAGTTGTTAAAATCAATTGCTTTGCTGCCGCGAGGTGCGAAGATGTAAATTTTGAAGTGTCTGTTTGGGCTTTTAGAATAGGAATATTTAAAAACAAGAATCCTATTATGGTGATAAGGGATAGTGTAAATTTCATGATATTTGTAATGATGTAGAACGACTGTTCGAAGATACATTTTCCATATCGATATTGCTATTTGGTTATTAAAACTATTCTGAATATTCGATATTTTGAAAAAAAGCAACACAAATACCGTCATCAAACACAACATAGATGTAATAAAGTGCGCCGACTGGGTAATAGACATCGGCCCTGAAGGCGGCGACAACGGCGGTAAAGTCATCTTTGAAGGCCTGCCGGAAGATTTGATAAGGGAGAAGGATTCGTATACGGGGAAGTTTCTGGGGCACAGATTTCACTGATTTTTTCTATGATTTCACCGATTTGAGGATGATTTCACCGATTTTATGATATGTGCGTAAATGTTCCCGTATAGTTTTGTAACCATTCGGAGCTCTCAATAATCCTTCTTTATTTTTTCTGCGGCAAATATACTGTCAGCCTGCTGGCGGGTGATCATCTGGGTAGTATCGCCACCATAATAACTAAAAACCATCGAATCCACACCCTTTCCCCTTGCATACTTGGTTAAAATCGACAGGTCGCGCGATTTTTCCCTAACGCGTTTAAGGCAGTACTCGTCATACTCAGCAATTAATGCGCAGGTGGAATCAATTGTAATGTTTTTGCTGTGGTGGCCGGCAGTGCTGTCTTTTTGTTCCCAGTCGACTGAATGCTTGTATGCGTAACCTTCATGCCATTCCGCAGGGATCAGTGGTACGCCCAGGCTGTGCCGCCTTGCATTAAATTCCGGGCCAAATTTATCAAAGCAATGGTTGGTGTTATATTTAGCGATTTCGCGATAGCTGTAATATCCGCACCAAAGGAGCCAAAAAATAACAGGCCAAATAGAAACCCATTTGCCATTTTCTTTTGTCTTGATGGCCTTGTGAAAATGGCCGAACAAAGCAATCACGAAAAAAAGGAGCTCAAACACTAACCAATAAGCGGAATGGGGTTCATAGCGGATCCCGACGTATATTATTACAGCGGCGTATAAAATAATAAAGCATATAAAAAAGATATTGAATTTTTTCACTTCAGGCGGTCCGGCTACGGTTATGGTATTTCAAATTTAAGCAATTAAATATTAGGAATCCAGGCTTACCATTTAAACCCTAACAAATTTAAATTCGTAAATCGTAATTCTAAAATCCAGCTATATTTGCCCTTCATCCAACAAAATGAAGAAAATACTAACCCCCCTCCTTTGCTGTTCAACCGTCATCGCGGCAGCGCAAACAAAATCTGCTAATAATTTAATACAATACGTTCGCCCTATCATCGGTACCCAGCGCATGGGCCATGTGTTTCCCGGAGCTACGGTGCCATTTGGCATGGTTCAATTAAGCCCGGAAACTGATACGGTTAGCTATGAATTGAACGGCAAGTACAATCCTGATGTATATAAATACTGCGCCGGTTACCAGTACGATGATAAAACGATAGTAGGCTTTAGTCATACCCACTTTAGCGGAACGGGGCATTCCGACTTGGGTGATTTTTTAATTATGCCGACAGTTGGCGCGCTTAAGCTAAACCCCGGTACGGCTGATAAACCGGGAAGCGGCTACCGCTCGGGCTTTTCGCATGATAACGAAGTAAGCGAGGCCAATTACTACAAGGTAAAGCTGGATGCCAGCGGCATTATTGCCGAAATGACCACCAGCACCCGCGTGGGCTTCCACCAGTACACTTTCCCGAAATCGGATAACGCGCATATCATTTTGAATTTGATGGCCGGTATCTATAATTATCCCGATAAAAATGTATGGACCTACCTGCGCCGCGTAAACGACAGCACCGTCGCCGGCTACCGGATAACCAACGGCTGGGCGCGCACCCGTACACTGTATTTCGCTATGACTTTTAGCAAGCCTTTTATACAAATGGGTTATAAGAACTTCAGCAAGCGCGAGGTTTACGGTGGTTTTTGGGGCAAGTTTAACCGGGAGAAGAATTTCCCCGAGATAGCTGCTCGCCAGCTGCGTACCTGGTTTGATTTTAAGACCGAAGAAGGCGAAAAGATAAAGATCAAGTTTGCCATATCGCCGGTAAGTATCGACGGCGCGTTGAACAATATGCAGGCCGAAATACCGGGCTGGGACTTTGACAAAGTAAAAAAGGACGGCCAGCAGCTATGGGAAACTGAATTGCATAAAATTGTGATCGAGGGCAGCAAGGATGACAAGGAGAATTTTTATACCTCGATGTACCATGCGATGATCAACCCCACCGTTTATATGGATGTCGACGGTCGTTATAAAGGACTTGATCAGGATATTCACAAAGCAGATGGCTTCATCAATTATACTACATTTAGTCTTTGGGATACCCACCGGGCGCTGCACCCGTTGTTCAATATCATCGAAACCAAACGCAATGCGGATATGGTGCAAAGCATGCTTGCTCATTTCGACCAAAGCCCCGAGCATATGCTGCCAATCTGGAGCAATTCGGCTAATGAAAACTGGTGCATGAGCGGCTACCACAGCGTGTCGGTTTTGGCAGATGCCGTGGTGAAAGGTAATGCGCCATTCGATGCCAATAGGGCGCTGGATGCAGCCGTTACCACCGCTAATCACCGCAGCTATGAAGGCATTGGCGAATATATCGACAAGGGTTACATTGCCGACGAGCACGATGGCAATTCGGTATCATCAACCCTTGAGTATGCTTATGACGACTGGGCCATCGCTCAAATGGCTAAGAAGCTGAATCGGATGGATGTATATGCCACTTTTATGAAGCGATCGGAAAACTGGAAGAATGTGTACGACCCGAAAAGCGGCTTCATGCACCCAAAACTGGCAAACGGGACATTCCGCCCAACCAAATTCGATCCCTTTACTACCATCGGCATGGGCTTTATTGAAGGCAACGCCTGGAACTATACACTATATGTGCCGCATGACGTGCCGGGATTGATAAATGCAATGGGCGGCAACAAGCGTTTTGTAACCTATATTGACAGCCTGTTCAGCTACGACCTGCCGGATAAGTATTTCGCCGAAACAGAGGATATCACCAAAGACGGCATTATCGGCAACTATGTGCACGGCAATGAACCATCGCACCAGATAGCGTACATGTACGACTGGACCGATAAGCCCTGGAAAACGCAGGATAAGATCCGCATGATCCTGAAAAAGATGTACAAAAATACGCCCGATGGTTTAGGAGGTAACGACGACACCGGACAAATGAGCGCCTGGTACATTTTCAGTTCTTTGGGCTTTTACCCCGTTGCCCCGGCATCTGATCAGTATGCTATTGGCAGTCCGGCGGTTTACCATGCGGTGATCAATTTAGAGAACGGCAAAAGCTTTACCATCAACGTAAAAAACCAAAGCGATAAAAATGTTTATGTGCAAAAGATACTGCTTAACGGGCAGCCGCTAAACGGTTATTTTATAAGCCATGCCGATATTATGAGTGGAGGAGAGATGACTTTTGTTATGGGGCCGAAACACAGGTGATCTCCATTGCCAATTAGTGTTACCGGCGTTAGGAGACCGGGATTACCAAATAATAACCGCAAACAACAAAGCCGGCAACATTCAAACTTGCCGGCTTTGTTGTTTTAATGGCCTGCTTAATTTCCTATTGCGTTATCATCCGTATATCGCTGTTGCCGGTGTCCGTCACGAATACCCTTCCAAACTGGTCGACTGCTACGCCCTGCGGACTATTGAATTTTGCCGAAGTTAACACGCCATCGGCATTCCCGGCTACGCCCGTGCCTGCAAGTGTTGTTACCGTGCCATCTGGCGCTATCTTGCGGATCACGTTATTGTTTGAATCGCCCACATATAAATTTCCGTGGCTGTCAACCGCAATTCCCGCGGGCGCATTAAACGATGCTGAAGTACCGACGCCGTTTTCCGACCCTGCATGGCCGCTGCCGGCAATTGTAGTAACTAACCCATTCGAGGCAACTTTACGGATGAGGTTATTACCGGCATCGGCCACATATACGTTCCCGCTCGAGTCGATGGCTACCGCTGTCGGCTGGTTAAATGAAGCCGCGGCGCCAAGCCCGTTTGCCGAACCGCGAAGGCCGCTCCCGGCCAGGGTAGTTACAGCGCCGCCGCGGGTAATTTTACGAATAAGGTTATTGCCGTTATCAGCTACATAAATATTGCCTTTGGCATCGGCGATAATACCTGTGGGCACATTAAACCTGGCGGCAGTATCGTTGCCGTCTTTTGCGCCGGCGCGGCCGTCTCCGGCGAAAGTAGTAACTACGCCGGTGATATCTATCTTGCGGATCACGGAATTATCCTGGTCGGCGACGTAAACATTGCCGCTTCCGTCAACCGCTGCGGCATTAGGGAAATTGAAGGTAACCGATCCGGGCGTATTTGAAAAGCCGGTTTTACCCGTACCCGCAATGGTGTTTACAGCCCCCTGCGGCGATATCAGGCGTATCGCATTATTTTGCTTGTCCGCCACAAACAAAAAGCCATCGGCGTTTATGGCTATGCCGGTAGGGCCGGAAAACGAGGCATGTTGTTTAGTGCCGTCCACACCGCCCGGCAACCCGGTGCCGGCATAGGTTATCACCGTTGGTGTGCCCGGCGGAATAACCTGGTTGTTATTGCTGCCGGGATCATTTTTTTTGCTGCAGGCCGAAATGAACAATGCAAGGGTAAAAAGTAAAGTAAGCGATCTTTTCATAATTTTAATAAGCTGTCGAAATAAGTTTAACTCTTTTTCAGGGACGAAAATCCCGCCCTTAAAAAGTATTTACAATAATACTATGTTTATAGATTACGCAGCTAACAGATTAAACGTTACAGCTGCTAATAGTACGTTTAAAACGGCAACTTGCAAAAAATATTTTTAATCGGCGCAGAAATGGCAGGCGCTTCTTTTTCACCTAACCAACTGATGTTATTACCTGTAACGGCCTGAATGATTATATTTGAATTCAACAAACATCAGCCATGCTATGAATAACGAACTTATCACACTTATTGCCAATGTAGCGCTAACCTTATCATTCATTGTGGCGCTGGTATTTGGTATCGCCCAGGTTAATGCAGCCAGCCTCGACCGCCGTGAGCGGCTTACGCTCGAGACACTGCGAAGCTTTCAAACACGGGAATTTGCCGAACTGGCACTTTATATCACAAACCACGAAATGCCCTCGACCCGCGCCGGGATGGCAGCGCTTCCGGCTAATGAACAGGCGATGCTGTTCCAGTTCGGGCAGCAGATGGAGTCGCTCGGCATATTGGTTGCAGAACGGCTGATCAATATCGACCTGGTGGATAAAACACTGGGTTCATTCGTCACAACCTCATGGGAAAAATACAAGCCGTTGTTCACTGAGATACGCGTAAATCAGCCCGACCCCTTCCTGGGCGAATACTTTCAATGGCTGGCCGAAGAGATACACAGGCAAATGAAGGAGAACCCCCGCAAGCCGTTTTACAAGAAAAACGGGAGGAGGAGGAAGTGAAATTGGATGGGTTGGGATTTCTTTTTTAGTTGGCTTTCGCCGCGGTTCACGTTCATGTTCATCACGCCGGTATTTTTTAATGTGCCTTATTTACAGCGTATTATGAAAATTTTTTTGCAAAAAACGACCCCTTCATGGTGACAGGATTTTGTCACCACGCTGTCCGGCGGATATTGCTTCAGGCCATGCCATGCCGCTCAAAGTAACGCTCCCGGCATGGCCCGGGCCATCAGGCGCTTTGAATTTTTGAAGAAAATAGAAATGGAAACTTGCCCTGCCGGCAATAGTTTATCGCGGCCCGAAGCAGGTGTAGCATGCTACACACGAAAAACCATGATACACCTGATACACCATTGATAGTGAATAAGTTAATACTGACAAAATTTTGACAGTGACATGATCGTGTCACCATTTTGGCCACTTTTTTAGCCTGGATGCTACACCCCTAAATGCGTATTTCTTACAATCCTGTTCCCGCAGGGTCTCTCTAATGCTATTAAGTTAAGGAAAAAGAGAAGAAATTTAATATCGAATAATGAATTTTGAATATCGAACTCCGAAGTTTTTTACTTCATTATTCGTCCGCTGGCTAGCGGATCGGTGTTCATTATTAAACCCTTAAATAATAGCATTGAGGGTCTCTCGCAGAGGACCCTGCGTTCCATGGTGTTTGCGTTGCGCAGGGTCGTCTGCGACAGACCCTGCGGAGACGGAGGAAAAAGAGAAGAAATTTAATATCGAATAATGAATTTTGAATATCGAACTCCGAAGTTTTTTACTTCATTATTCGTCCGCTGGCTAGCGGATCGGTGTTCATTATTAAACCCTTAAATAATAGCATTGAGGGTCTCTCGCAGAGGACCCTGCGTTCCATGATGCTTGCGTTGCGCAGGGTCGTCCGCGACAGACCCTGCGGAGACGGGAAAAGAGATTGGTTTTTTGTCCGAAAATCTGAAAAGTTGGGAAAGTAAGAAAGAAAAAATTATTCAGCGGCCGGATCGTTGGAGGTTTTGGCTGAAATTTTTTTTGCATTATTTTTTCTTAATTCCTCCCACAAAGCAAATAATGCATCATTATCCTCAAGGGTTATCCGCAGCCGCTCCTCCGGCGATTTTGACAGCCAAATAGCTAACTGTAACTGTTTAACATGCGGCGGGGTGTCTTCCATAACTATAATAAGTTAAAGGTATTTAATTTTAATTTTGTTATCCAGTAGTTTATATAATCCTGCTCAAGGCCTTCACATAGCGCCAGGTTTTTTATATCTTCCATTTGCACGGCCGACTGCAAGCCCTGTATCCATATTAATTTTGAAATTAACAAATCCTCGGGCGAAACTACGTTAATAGCAGCGCCATAAAAAGTCATTTGTCGTTTGCGTCCAAATTCTGTAAGCCTGTATTCATCGTTTTTCAGGATAACGAAATCGGCCTTATACCCTGATCTATGGTCGATAATGTTGAATAAGCTTTGGCGGGTTATGGCATCGGCGACTGCATCCCTGCTGCAATAATAGTCGCCTTCAAAATAATTAACAAAACCGTCAATATCCTGCGGCTGCAGGTGGATTACAAAATCAATATCCTTTGTAGCCCGGGGCACAATGTACTGGCCCATTGCAATACTTCCCGATAACATGTATGGGATTTGATGGCTATCGAAATATCCTATTATTTTTTTAAAAAAATCAAGCACAGTTTAAATATATGAAATTGTTTGGAAAAGTCCGAAAAGTCGGCAAAGCCCGGCCGCTTGCCGCCTTGCGCCACCGCTAAAGCTTAGGCGGCACACAGTAGCATAAGGAAAAAGAGAAGAAATTTAATATCGAATAATGAATTTTGAATATCGAACTCCGAAGTTTTTTACTTCATTATTCGTCCGCTGGCTAGCGGATCGGTGTTCATTATTAAACCCTTAAATAATAGCATTGAGGGTCCCTCACAGAGGACCCCGCGTTCCATGGTGTTTGCGTTGCGCAGGGTCGTCTGCGACAGACCCTGCGGAGACGGGAAAATCAGTTAATTGATTTTTTGCCCAACACGTCATTGCGAGGAACGATCCGCCAGCTGGCGGACTGCGTTATACAGTCCGCGAACCGCAATGCTCAGATGTACGGCGTGCGGCCGACAGGTCAATATTACACGCCGGGACGTTGATTAGCGTGTGCAGGGATTGCTTTCCCGAACGTCATCGGGACAGGCTGTTCCTCGCAATGACGCGTCGACTGGCCTGCTTTTAAACCCCTCGAATTCGAGGGGTTTAAAAGCAGGGTTACCGATGTGCATGATGGGGCATAATTCCTGTTCCCGCAGGGTCTCTCGCAGAGGACCCTGCGTTCCATGGTGCTTGCGTTGCGCAGGGTCGTCTGCGACAGACCCTGCGGAGACGGGATCTTCCGCAATGCGTCATTGCGAGGAACGAAGCAATCCCTACGCAGGACATTCAACGAAACGTGATTTGTATGGCTTACGGCGTGCGGCTGACAGGTAACCCGGAGATAGAGGTCCTTTGACTAGCATGTGCAGTGATTGCTTTCCCGAACGTCATCGGGACAGGCTGTTCCTCGCAATGACGGTCTGCTGGTTGCCTGTTTCGCCCTTGTTGGTGTTATCACCAACAATCACCGGTGTGCAAGAATTGGAGAACCCGGCGCAGCAACAGGCAAATTTGCATCGGCGCGCGCGGGCGGAGTGCATTAGTCATGTTACGCCGCTGACGCAAGCGGCATGGTGCGGCTAAACAAAGGATGTTTATTTAAACCCCTTAAAGATAGAATACTTCTTTTTCGAAATCCGCCGCTCGTTTATTTCCAAAAAGTCTGTGATATAGTCGGCTGTTTCTTCCGGGTCTTTTTTAATTAATGAGTTTGGAATCCTCAGTGTGATGTACCCTTTTTTAAACGAATAGAAAGTGCGCTTTAAATCTGCGAGAGCCTGCCTGCTATCATAGTTATGGTGACCGCCGTCAACCTCAATATTGACCTTTGCAGATTCAATTACTATATCGACAGATTTATGGCCGTCAAATTTTTCAAGTTCCGCAGCAACGCCATTTTCTTTTAAAAGAAAATATAAAATAAGTGCTTCCGCTGTAACGTTGGATCGTTCTATCTGCTGTTTTATCCATTTCTGATGTGGGATGCAAAGCGGTACACCGAAGAAGTCAATCGAATAATTATAAACTGCTTTTTGGATCGCACAATCACATTCAAGGCAATACATATTTTTTTAGTAAGGTTTAATATTTTAACAGGTTATTTTAATTCCCGGAAGTGCTTAATCAAACACTTGCGAAATTGAATTTGCTTTCAATAATTTGTCCAATTGCGTATATCTTGGTGATTGCGGCGCAATGCCCTTTTTGTCTTTGTTAAGACCGATATGTTTTATGGCTTTGGCTGCACCTTTAAACTTGACAATATATTTATTGGTATCCTGATATTTATCGATGGACGCTATTTCGGCATAATGTGTGATTGCGGAAACCGGGGCGACCTGGTAGGCGGCAATGTATTTTAACTTATCGAGCATAGATGCAGATATTCGGATAGCATACCATTGCTGATTTTTAATAAACTCTTCCATAAAGCCTTCTTCCTGCGCCGGTACAACTATAGTATTCAGTTCATCAGGTTTGGTTTTTGAGCCTGCGGTTGATTCTTTTACATCTGCATTTAGCGGTGTGAATTTGTGAATTTTTTCCGCACCGTTTGTGAAGGTTTGGAACTCTATAATATCGGTTTTCATCGTAAGCTGACTTAACACCTCCTCCAATTCGCGGGTTACCTGGTCAATGACCACTATCGCAGCCACCTTTTTGTTGAATATTATATCTTCTAAGAACGCATCGATATTACGATAGCCGGCACGTTTTAAACCTGCCTCCGCCTTTTTCATTACCTCGGCATCTTTCATTAAATGATCGAGCAGGAAATTTTTGATTTCGCGGCCGCTGGCTTTGTATGAGATGGCAAATTTTAACAGCTGCGAACCGATATGTTTATACGGATCGTGGCTGGATATTTCATTTTCGATGATATAAAGTTTTGGATCCGCCTCAAAGCTGAAATCTATCAGGTAACCGTCGGCTATTGTAATAATGCTATCGCCGATGCGTTTTTTTATATCGATGTAAATGGCTTGCGAACCAAAAATATATGAAGCCTGCTCTACAATTACCTGCTCAAATTCTTTTTCGAGCGGGTATTCGTAATATTGGTAAAGTACGTTGTTTTGTAAAAGTGTTTCCATAAATTTATTCTTCACCCTCCACTATTTTTATTTCGTCGTCTGTTAATTCGTAGAGCTGGTAAATCAAATGGTCAATTTTATTTAAAAACAAATCGATATTGGCGTCTGGATTCTCTTTTTTAAGCGACAAGGCTTTGTCTACCAAAATTACTATTTCGTTTTGTTCAAGGTCGCTTGGTATTTTAATAGGGATTTGTCGTATGTCTTCGGGATAAATACTCGAATAACTTCCCTGTAGGGTGTCTGTGCTTAAGAATTTGCTAAAAAAATATGTGTTTAATGTTGAGTTGAGAATTGCCAAAATATATTTTAAGCTTAAGTGAGGAAGGATGACTATTTCCCATTTATTCTCAGGCTTTTGAAATTTTAGTAGCTTATCATTCCATAAAAGCACATGCATCAAATTGTCGTTTGAATAATATTGATCAAAATCTAATGATGCATAAAATTGATTATTCTTCCCACTAATCCTCCGGACGATAATTTTTTCGGAATCGAATAACAATGGGAACTTAGGACGATGAAAATAGTTCATTTTGGATTCGTAATCCATATAGTGATTCTCGTATTTCAAAGTATATGGACTGATATTAGAACCGACAATATATTTTTTAAAGCCCGGTTTATAATCATTGAATATTACGTCATCTTTATTGAACTTCAATGAACTACCTGCTTTAGAGTGAGCGACTACTCCCGTATTTATGCAAACAAGGTTGCCTAATAAAACGGTATTAATATTTAGTTTTTTAAATATCTTAACATCTATTTCATTCACATTAGTTTTAAACGCGTAGTTTTTTAAAGTTGAAAAAAACGCTTTCTCAATTAATTTGCCTTTATCACTCAGTCCTATCTTTAAAGTTAAAGAAGTACTTTGAATCAAATCTTTTTTAACAAGATATATTCCCGTTTGTCTGGCAACATCGTCAAATACTATTTCTTTGTCGAAATCAATTAATTCGATTATCGATAGATTTTCTATAAAGAATTTTCGCAACTCGGTTGAATGTTTCTCTTTGTAAAAAGAAGTCGGTAAGATATAAGAATTGTACCCAGCATCTTTTAGTATCTGATACCCTTTTACAACAAAACAACCAAATAAATCCCAATGTCCAGTTAAATAAGGTGCATATTCTTTTTCTAAGAAAACAACAATTGCTCTGTTATTTGACGATAGATCCCAATTGGAAATGTATGGTGGATTCCCAATAACTATATCAAAACCCACGAATTCGCCATCATCATTTAAAACTTCAGGAAATTCAAAGCGCCATTCAAAAGCATTTTGATAAATTTTATTGTTTTTTATATCGTCAATTATGGCTTCCTGTTTATCAATGGAAAGCTCCAGCCGTCTTTGTTCAAGCTCCAGTTCTTTTTTGTTCTTTTTTACCCCAAACAAATCTTCGTTACTGCCAATAAGTTTATCTAACTGCCCGCGCAGTTTGCTTAGTTCTTTGTATTCTTTGCCATTACGGCTTATCGAGCTGCTGAAATTTGATTTAATCGTTTCAATCAATCCGACCAATTCGCGTTTTGCATCTTTATCCGTAGCGTTTTTATAGGTGCTGACAGCTATGCGGTAATCATTAATATTCCATTTGGACCCGCGGAGTGCCTGTCTTAAATCGGCATCCAGCGCAAAGCGGCTGATCAGCGAGTTGCCCACCTTAATGTTTATATCAATATTGGGGAGGGTTTCCAGTTCGGTAGTATCGGTTTTGTAATAGGCGTTTTTCAATAGCTCTATCCACAACCGCAACCGGCATATTTTTACCGAATTAGGGTTAATATCCACCCCAAAAAGGCAGTTTTCAATAATGGTTTGCTTTTCGTGGAAAAGCGTTTCCTGCACGCGCTGGCTTTCTTTGCGATTTGGATTGTATTCAAAAATATCGCCGTCTTCGTCCGTAATTATCAATTCGTCGTTCACCACCTCTACACCATAATGATGCATGCTGCGCCCCTCGCGGTCGGTTAATACCCGCAGGTCGCTTTTTATTGCAATTATTTCATTCAGCGCCGATACCAGGAAGTGGCCCGAACCAACGGCCGGATCGCATATTTTAAGGCTGTTGATAATGGCGTTTGCTTCGCGCTTGTCGGTTATTTTGTCGTATAACTCGGCATATTCCTTGCAGTCCCACCCCTTGGCCTCGTTAAATTTTTGCATAACGGCCCGGCGTATGGTTTCGCGGCACATATACATGGTAATAAAGCCTGGCGTAAAAAAAGAGCCGTCCTTATACCCGTTTATCTTTTCAAATATAAGCCCAAGCACCGAAGCATTTATCAGCTGCTTGTTGTCTTCCTGTATTTCTTCGGCGCCCTCGCTGCTAAAATCGTAGGCGTTTAAAAAGGCAAACAGGTAATCCAGCGTTTCGAGGCTGCCTCTCGCTGTTTTGCCTTGCGCATCCTTTAACACGGTAGACGATATTACCGGCAAGCTGATATTGTTTTCGAGCGAATTGATAAAAAATGTTTGCTGCTCCAGCTCGGTTGGCTCAAATAACGATGAATTTAAATAAGGCACTTTGCTGAAAAGCTTTTGCACGTCGGCCGTGCGGTCGCTTGCCTTTTTAGCCAGCACCCTGAAAAACAATTTATCCAGGTCGTCAAAATCCGTTATTTTCTCTTTTTCTAAAAATTTGTAGTCGCGGCTGCCTTTATGGTAGTTGATGAGTTGCGCTTCCAGCAATTTTAAAAAAAGGATGCGGTTTATCCAGGTGATCACCAGCTCGAGCGCCACATTGTATATCCGGTCTTCGTTATTGTCGCCATACTGCGAAGGTTTGTCAAGCCTGGATACTTTATCGTGACTATCCAGTTGCACAATAGTATTTTCAAGCAACGAGCCGGGATTACGCTCTCCGGCTTTTTTGCGGCTGATGAGTTTTTTACTTCCTTCCTTATATTCATAAAGCCCGATAAGGTGCAGCAATTCTGAATAGAATTTTGGCTGCAGCGTATTGCTGTCGTTAGCAAAGGGCAGCTTTAATAAATGTACGGGCGATAGTATTTTATAAAGTGAAATAAGGCCTTTGTCATCCTCCCTGTTGGTATTTGTTATTATTCTTTTATAGTCGTGCAGGTCGAAACAGGTGGCCTCAATACTTAAATCGGTGTTGGCTGCAAGTAGCTTTTTGAGTTCATCATAAAACCAGGGGTTATCCTTATTGTCTGATTTTTTTAGCTCATACAGTCTTTTTATAGCTGAATTCCGGTAAATTTTTTTATCAAACTCGTTAGCATCAATAATGTACCAATCGTAAATATTGGTCACAACTAATTGCTTAAGTTCATTCTGGTTACGGCTTATGCGTTCGTCGAGGTAATAAAGTACCAGCTCGTGAAAGGCTTTAACATTCGCCTTTCCCTCGCTTATCATTTCCGGCCTGTTGGTTGGGCTTTTGACTTCGAGTATTACACCATAAGGGTCGGCAGGCGATTTGCCCGTATGTATTACCAGGTCGTTTTTGCCGATAGGGTTTACCTGGTGTTGCGATTGGTCGTAATAAGTGCGCGTTAAAAATTGGGTGATCAGCGATTTCAGGTGCTCTTCATCGCCTTTATCATTTATTTTTTCAATAAGGGCTGTAAAATGTACCTTAAAAAGTTCAATATCGGTTCGGCTTATCTTCTCTTTAAGATAGGCTTTATTTAATGATTGTTTGGGAGTTAGCAGTTTAAGGTTCATGCAATAAACAAGACCTGTAAATTAACAAACAATTAGCGGGTTGGCAAGTATGTTTTTTCATTGCTTATCCTAAGCAGAAGCGGGGATGATTTTTCCGGCATATCGTAGCATGGGGGCATATTCTAAAAAGCACCCTGGATATTTCGCCCTTTCAGGGCTATAAAAATTAATTATATCTTTATCATCATAGGGCTTTGCCCTATGCAAATGGACAGCGCCCTTTCAGGGCTTTGAAAATATTGGCTTATCGCCCTGAAAGGGCAAAATATGTCCGCGATGGTTATAGCCCATCGCCCATAGCAATCGACGATCGCGGGCATGGTGCATAGCATATTTCGCCCTTTCAGGGCTATAAAAATTAATTATATCTTTATCATCATAGGGCTTCGCCCTATGCCAATGTACAACGCCCTTTCAGGGCTGGAAAAAGTTAAATTAGAGCCCTGAAAGGGCTCAATATGTCTGCGATGGGCATAGCCCATCGAAAATAGATGGAAAGAAAAACAGCCCTGAAAGGGCTCAATATGTCTGCGATGGGCATAGCCCATCGAAAATAGATGGAAAGAAAAACAGCCCTGAAAGGGCAAAATACGTCTGCGATGGTTATAGCCCATCGCCCATAGCAATCGACGATCGCGGGCATGGTGCATAGCATATTTCGCCCTTTCAGGGCTATAAAAATTAATTATATCTTTATCATCATAGGGCTTCGCCCTATGCCAATGTACAACGCCCTTTCAGGGCTGGAAAAAGTTAAATTAGAGCCCTGAAAGGGCTCAATATGTCTGCGATGGGCATAGCCCATCGAAAATAGATGGAAAGAAAAACAGCCCTGAAAGGGCAAAATACGTCTGCGATGGGTGTAGCCCATCGCAGCATATCGAAGCATATAAATAAAAAACTAATATGGGACAATCACTTGTAAAAAACTATTTGCACATTGTATTTAGCACCAAATACAGGCAGCCGCTCATCCATGCACCTTACGAAGCCGAATTGCATAGTTACCTGGGCGGGATTTGCAAAAACCTTGAATGCCAGCCCATAAAAATTGGCGGCTATACAGATCATGTGCACATTCTATGCATGCTTTCAAAAAAAATAACACTGATGAAATTAGTGGAAGATGTTAAGTCGCACTCATCAAAATGGATAAAAACGCTTGATGAATCGCTTAAGAATTTTTATTGGCAGGATGGCTACGGTGCATTTTCCGTAAATCCATCGGGCGTTGGCACCGTGAGCACCTATATCGCTAATCAGCACCAACATCATAGCAAAAGATCGTTCCAGGACGAGTACCGCGAAATCCTTGAAAAATATGGGATAGAATATGATGAACGCTACGTGTGGGATTAATTTCCTCACATCCGCTATCCCAGACTGCGTCTTCGAATACGCTATGACAGTAGTCTACGACTACCAGCAAGCACTTTTTCGATAACCATCGCGCCCTACAACTCCACCGCATCAACCACTTCATGCGATTCCTTCTTTCGTATCTCGTTAACATACTCTGATGGCAGCATGCCGTACTCATCCTTAAATACCCTCGAAAAATAATTTGGATTATTAAAGCCTACTTCGTAAGCGACGCCGGCAATGTTGAGCCTGCTTTTTTCGAGCAGTTGGACTGCCCTTTTCAGACGGATGGTCCTGATGCAATCAACCGGGGTTTTGCCCGTGAGCGTTAGCAATCGTTTGTACAACGAAACCCGGCTTAACGACAATTGCCGGCTCAGTTCTTCAACCGAAAAGTTTATATTGGTTATGTTGCTTTCAATACATGCAAACACATTTTTCAGGAACCTTTCATCCTCCGATACGATGTGTACTTCCTGCGCGTTTACCTCCACCCGTTTTTGGTACGTTTTCTTCAGCGTTTTTTGCATCTGCAGCAGGCCGTTGATCTTTGAAAGCAGTATCTGGAAGTTAAAGGGTTTTGTTATATAATCGTTGGCGCCGTTGGCGAGACCGGCCAACTGGTTTTCTTCGTCTGTTAATGCTGTTAGCAAGATCACCGGGAGATGTTCGGTGCGTTTATCGCCTTTTATTTTTTTGCAAAGATCGATCCCGTTCATCTCGGGCATGCTTACGTCGCATACGATGAGGCTGGGGTGCAGAGCAAGGGCCTTTTGCCAGCCGTCTTTCCCATTTACCGCTTCGGCAATGGTAAAGCAGTGTTTCAGGTTGTCCTTCAGGTAAAACCGCAGGTCGTCGTTATCCTCGATAAGCAAAATAACCGGTTTTTTGGATGAAGTCTGACCGTTTTCGCCCGCTTTCAGAATTTCGGGCGGCTGCGGCTCTGATAGTTCGTTATCATATTGCAAATCAACCGGCAATTGTATGGTAAAACAGGTTCCGTTACCGGGCTCGCTTTCAACGCCGATCTCTCCGCCATGCATCCTGATAAACTCCCTGGTGATGGATAAACCGATCCCGCTTCCCTGGTTCAGCAAGCTTTCGGGCAGGTTATCCTGGAAAAAGCGCTCAAAAACCTTCCCATGCTTTTCTTTTGGTATCCCTATGCCGGTATCGATGATCTTTATTTCTAAACATTGCTGGCCGTCCATGTCCGCATTATCTTTCAGGATACTGACAAAAACACTTACCTGTCCGCCCGAAGCGGTGAATTTAAACGCGTTGGAAAGCAAATTAAACAGCACCCGTTCAATTTTATCGTGATCGAATTTAATTACAAGCGAATCGATCTCGCTCTCGACCAGGTAATCAACCTGGTTTTGATGCGCTATATCTGTAAACGAGGAGGATACGTCTTTGATAAATTCAATAATATCACCCTTGTTTAAGCTGAGCTTCAGTTCGTTAAACTCCATTTTCCTGAAATCGAGCAATTGGTTAACCAGGTTCAGCAAACGCTTTCCGTTTCTTTTTATCATTAAAAGATTGTTCTGCTGCTCGGGTTTTTCATTGTTTTTTATCAGGCTGTCTATCGGCGAAATAATTAAGGAAAGCGGCGTCCTGAACTCATGGCTAACATTGGTGAAAAACTTGATCTTCAGCAAATCAAGCTCATGCATGCGTTGTGCGTCCTCGCGCTCCTGCGCCAACTTGCGTTCCGACTCCAGTTTATCATGCTTAATTTTAAATTCCCTTTTTAATTTGAGTATGCCCCGGTGGCGGATATAAAATAAAAGGCCGATGGCAAAGACCATGTAAAAGGCATAAGCAAAGGGCGATTTCCAAAATGGCGGCAGTATTTTGATGTTGAGCGCGATTGTATTTGTATTGCCCGGGTCGTTAATGTTATTCGCGCGGACTCTAAACACGTAGTCTCCCGCGTCCAGGTTTGTATAAGTTGCTTTGCGGGTGCTGTTTTGGGCAGAAAGCCATTGTTTATCAAATCCTTCGAGCTTATACTGGTAGACAATTTTATCCGGGTTAAAATAGTCGCCATCGGCAAACTCAATGCTAAAAACATTTTCGTTATGGTTCAGCGTCAGGTTGCTTGTTTGCGTAATGGAGCGCTGTAGCACTACGTTGCCATTTACGGTATCGCCGGCGCTCACGCTTTTGTTAAACAGCTGGAAATCGGTAAACAATAGTTGCGACTTGCTTTTGGCGATATTTATATTTTTAGGGTCGAAGATGTTAAACCCGTGCGCTCCGCCAAATATCATTTCCCCGTTTTTGGTTTTGAAAGCAGCATTAAGGTTAAACTCGCGGCCCTGCAAGCCGTCAAACTCATCAAACTTATTGATCCGGAAGGTATAATTATCGCCCGCTTTAGCATATTTAATACTGGCAAGCCCGTTAGCCGTGCTTATCCATATCTTACCATCGTTGTCCTCCAAAACATTTAAAACGTTATTGCCGGGCAGGCCGCTCGCTTCGTCGAGGTTATAAAATTTATTGGTCCGGACATTCAACATGCTCAGGCCATCCTTTGTCCCGATCCAAAATATACCCTTGCTATCCTGGATAATGCTGTTCACATCATTGGCGATCAAGCTGTTGGGATTCTTCACCGAATGGACATAGTGCTTAACCCTGCCTGTATTTTTTTCAATAAGATCGATACCCTTATCATGCCCTATCCAAATATTTTTTTGCTTATCCTCATAAATAACCGCGGTATAATCGGAGACCATTTGAAAATGCGGATGCGTAAAACTGTTCGATGCCCTGTCGAAAATATTAATGTTCCCGGCAAAAGTCCCGATCCATAATTTTTGCGAGGAATCTTCCGTAATGCAATAAACGCGGTCATCCGAAATGCTCGAAGGTATATTATCGTTATGGCGGTAGTGGATAAACCGGGCGCCGTCGAAGCAATCAAGGCCCCCGAAATAGGTGCCTATCCAAAGTTTATGCTCATGATCCATGCACAAGCTGATGATTACGTTATTGCTTAAGCTGTTAGGGTCGTTTGGGTTATTTTTGAACTGGGTGTATTTTTTGGTCGCGGAGTTATAGTAAAGCAGGCCGCCGCCGTTGGTACCGATCCACAGGTTGCCTTTGGCATCATCCACAAAACAATCGACATCCTCATAAGGCAAACTTTTATTATCGGAAAGGTAATTACGCACCAGCGGAAACTGAATTATGCTTTTGTGATAATAGCTGATCCCCTGTTTAAAAGTGCCTGCCCAAATGATGCCTGCGTTGTCTTTGTACAATTCCACGCAATCGCCTCGTAGGGATTTAGCATCGTCTTCGCGGTTTAACAGGTATTGAATGCTATTGGTGGCCGGATCGATTAAATTAATGCCGCCATGGTCCGTTCCTACCCATATCTTGTTATCGTCGCCGAGGATAATGTTGTTGATCACGTCGCAGTTAAGCCTGATAGCGCCCGGGCTGGTGCTGAAATGGTTAAGCGCGTTGGTATTTATATGGTACCGGTAAATCCCGTTCGACCGTGCGACCGCATATAACCAAAGGTTGTTATTATTATCCAATGTGGCTGCGTAAGGTTCAAACCTGTTATTGTTGGCTTTGGCTAAATCATAACACCTCGTAACAATCTTGTTGGCGCGGATATCAAATTTGTCGAACACGCCGTCGCTGTAAACCAGCCAGGCCATATGATGCCCGTCGACAACCACATCAGTTACCGTGTTTGAATGCAGCTGTACGGCTGAATTAGCCGCGCTGCTAAAAAAAACGGTCTTATTTTGCCCGGGGCGATAACAATACAAACCCTTGTCATTTGTTAAAAACCAAAAATTGCCTTCGGAGTCTTTTTTGATAGAAGTTACATCTTCCGTTAAAACATGATATCGCGCCAGCTCATAATCAATAACGCCCGAAAATTTTTCGGTAACAGGGTCATAAAAACACAAGCTATTATGCGTTTTTATCCACATTTTACCGCCAGGGCCTTCAAAAATGCTCCGGATATAATTATCGGGTAACGAATTCGGGTTGTTTGCGGCATGTTTAAAAACCTTGATCTTATAACCGTCGTACCTGTTGAGGCCCGCTATAGTGCCAAACCACATAAAGCCCCTTGAATCTTTAAAAATACAGCCTACCTGGTTAATTGAAAGCCCGTTAGCAATGTCTAAATGAGAAAACTGGTAGGCCGGATTTTGAGCGGCAGACCATTGCAGCATTAAAATATACAATAAAAATAAGATGTAAATCTTAAAACGCATAGCGGTAATAATTGGTAAATAACCTGGGATTTGCCCCCTGGGAGCTATTTTACTAATATATGGATAATTGTAATTACTACATTAATTAGTTAAAAAATCGGTTGATTTTTTGATTTGAGGACGCTTCGGCACTCCCGGCTTTCTCCCGCTCGCACAAAAATGCCCGGGTCAATTGACCCGGGCATTTTGAAAGCAGGCCCCCTGGCCCTGCAAAACACTCAAAATCTATAAAGCCTTTTTAGCAGTCGGATTTTATTTTAATTTATTTGGAGATGGTGATAGTGCCCATATCCTTCACACTGCCAGTGGTGACAACAACGCCTGTAACTGTTTTTACAAAATAAGGGCTAACCGGTACAAATTTAACGTCGTACGTTCCGGCCGCGAGGCCTGCAAAATAAAACTTGCCGGTGGTATCAGCAAGGGTGCCGATAGTATCGGCAGCCATTATAGCAAGCACTTTAGGATTAGAACCCGAAGGAGTTACCATACCTGTCAAAGCGCCGGATACCGCATTCGGTATTGCACGGACAACGGGCTTTAAAATATACTTGCCATTTCCGGTTAATACAATCGATTGCGCTGCATCAAAATCTAACGTTAATGTGTAGGCTATACCGGCAGTTAGGTTATCGTGAACATTTAATTTAACGCCCGATGTTTGTCCGCTTGGAGTGGTCAGGTTGAAAGATGTCCCGCCTACTATAACCACGTTGCCGCTGTCGTTAAGAACCAGGCGTATCTGTTGTATTGTTCCCGCCGGCATGTCCTGGGCTGCAATGATCGTATCCTTACCCAGCCTGAAGTGTAAAATATCAATCGGGCCGCCGCTCACGCCAAGTGTTTGCTCGCCTTTGTCGGTTACAATAACCACGCTTTTTATATTTAAAATAACGGCGTCATATGCTCCGGGGGCATCGGTTAATTTTACGGTAACATGGGTAGTGGTTGAGCCACTGGATGTGCTGTCTTTCTTGCAGGATGAAAATGCAAAAACTACAAGCGCAGCAAAAATAAAAATGTACTTTTTCATAATAGTAAACTTTGAATCTATTTGTTAATAGGGGTAAATAATTAGTTAATTTTAACCAATTAATAATTAAACAATTAAATTATGTAACGTGAAAATTACATTTTTGTTTTTTCTGTCTAAGCCGAAGTCGGTCTGTAGTTGTTAGGTACCAAGACCATTAAAGCGACTATTCCAACCAATGAAACAACGGCGCCGTATATAAAAACGGCGGCATGACTTATATTATCCCACAGTTGCCCGGCTATTATGCTCGCAAGAAGTCCTGATATGCCAATTGTGGCGGAGTACCATCCTATCCCGCTAGCCCTTAGATTTTCAGGAACGAAATCAGCGGCAAATGATTTTCCGGCCGACCGGAATATTCCCTGGAACAAACCATAAAAAACAAACAGCAGGCCCATCAAAAAAATATTGGAAATAAATGCAAATCCAAGATACGATACCAGGAATATTATAAATGAGACCAGAAGAAGTGGTTTTCTTCCGAATTTGTCGGACAACGATCCGGCCGGGTAGGAAATAAGGGCCGCAACCAGGTTAAATATAGCATATACCAGCACCGTATTAACTAAAGAAAGCCCGTCATTTTTTATTTGGAGGATAAGAAATGAGTTGCTTGAATTACCAATGCCAAACAGCGCTGTAACCATAAGGTATTTCCAATATATTTTCGGAAATCTTTCTACGTGCAGGTCGATTTTAGATTTTGCTTTTATGTCAGTCTTTTTCCCTTTAACCAGGAAAATCATTAGAAAGGCCAAAAGGCCAGGGACAATAGCAAGATAAAAAATATATTTTATATTAAGCTGAAGTGAGAAAAAGAGTACAACTGTAATTAATGGCCCCAAAAAAGCGCCCAAATTATCTCCGAAACTTTCCAGGCCGAATGCTTTGCCCCTGTTTTTTTCCTCAACCGATGAGGCAATAAGCGCGTCGCGCGGGGCTGAACGTGAGCCTGCACCCAGCCGATCTGAAACCCTCGCCGCCAAAACACCCGGCCAGGTTGGAGCAAGCCCCATAAAAGGCTTTGAGATGGCAGAAAGCAGGTAACCAAACAATGCTATCGGTTTTCTCCGCTGCCATTTATCCGACAAATACCCCGAAACGCCCTGCATAATATTTTGCGTTGCCACTGCAATTCCGTCAATAAGACCGACTATGCTGCCGCTTGCTTTTAAATTTTGAATAAGGTAAACGGGCAAAATAGGATAGAGCATTTCCGTGGAGATGTCGGCGAAAAGAGACGAACATGCAAGTAGAAATGAATCTTTGGTAAGGCCGGAAAAATACTTTTTTAATGATAACTTCATTGCCTGGACTTGTACAAATTTAAACATTCAAGTAATTATCCTTTATTTTACATTAAATTCAAATGGGTTTCCAATTACCCGTCATAACCTGGTTCGGCGATGTTAAAAAATAAAAAAATTGTCATTATTGGCGGCACAACAGGTATCGGGCTATCGGCCGCCAGGGCATTTGTACGGGAAGGGGCGGTAGTGGCCATTGCGGGCCGAAACCCGGATAGCTGCGAACAGGCAAAAAACATATTGGGCGAAGCGGCCGTAGTTTATACCGGCGATGCCGCAAATCCCGAAACGGCAATAAACACCATTGAGCGCTGCCTGCGGGCTTTCGGTGGTTTCGACGGCCTTTACCACATTGCCGGCGGCAGCGGACGGAAATTTGGCGACGGCCCCCTGCACGAGTTAAGCCTTGATGGCTGGAATAAAACATTTGAGATGAACCTTACCGGCCTGATGCTATCGAACCAGGCAGCCGTGCGAAAGTTCAAAGAGCTGGGTACAGGCGGCAGCATACTCAATATGGGTTCTGTATTGGCTTTCTCACCATCGCCGAAATATTTTGTCACGCATGCCTACGCGGCGGCAAAATCAGCTGCGATAGGTTTTACGAAATCGATTGCCGCCTATTATGCTGCCGATAATATCAGGGTAAACCTGCTGGCGCCGGCATTGGTTGAAACGCCCATGTCGGAGAGGGCGAGCAAGGATGATTTGATCATGAATTTTATTAAGACGAAACAGCCCCTTGACGGGGGAAGAAACGGCCGGCCGGACGACCTCGACGGCGCGGCCGTATATTTTATGTCGGATGCTTCGAAATTTACAACAGGGCAAACGCTGTATGTCGATGGCGGCTGGGAGGTTTCGGAGGGGCAATATTAAGAACGGTTATGAAGGCAACCATAGGCATCGATTTAGGCGGAACAAATATCAAAGGCATTTTACTCGGTGAAACAGGCGAAATACTGCTGGAACATTATATTGCCACGAATGACGACCCCGATGGAAAATGGCGCGGGAACGTTTTAGAAATGGTGCGCTATTTAAAAAATGCTAATAATAACCAGGTTGACGCTATCGGACTTTCGTGCCCCGGCCTCGCTAATGAAGAAAACACCTGTATCACCCATTTACCAAACCGCCTGGCGGGCCTTGAACATTTTATTTGGGAAGACTATTTGGGCGCCAAAGCCTTCGTAATAAACGATGCCCATGCCGCGATAATGGCCGAGAGCAAGCTGGGCGTTTTGCAGGGGTATAAAAACGCTGTTTTGTTAACCCTGGGTACAGGGGTTGGCGGCGGCATATTGATAGACGGTAACCTGTACCAGGGTTTAAACCAAATGGCAGGGCATTTCGGCCATACCACCATCGATGCCTATGATAACGAACCAAGTATTTTGGGCATGCCCGGCAGCCTGGAACATGCACTTGGCAATTATTCGGTCAGGCGCAGATCTGGCGGGCGCTTTAAGTCGACACATGAAATTATAAACGCATACCTCGAAAATGATCCCTTCGCCACCTGGCTTTGGCTTGATTCGGTTAGAAAACTTGCGATAGCCATTGCTTCGCTGGCCAACTCGTTGTCGCCCGAGGTGGTAGTATTGGCGGGCGGCATTACCAAAGCAGGCGACGCTTTGTTTAAGCCATTACAAGCATTTTTGGAAATATACGAGTTCAGGCCATATGGTAATGAAAAGACATTGGTTAAGCAGGCAAAATTCCGCGACCTTTCGGGCGCCATAGGGGCGGCGGTATTTGCCGACAGTAAAACAAATTAATTTTTGAAATGAGTTATACAAAAACATACCTGGAAAAATGCCAGGGTTTGATTGAGGCCGTATCACAGCAGGAAGGCAAAATGCTTGAAGCCGCAAATATTTTTGCTAAATCGATACTGGCCGGCCGCATGGTGCACACCTTCGGCAGCGGGCACAGCCGGATAATGGTGGAGGAAATGTGGCCCCGGTACGGTTCCTTTCCCGGCTTTAACCCGATAGTGGAATTATCACTCACCTTTCACAACCTGGTAGTAGGTGCGAACGGGCAGCGGCAGGCCATGTTTTTAGAAAATGTTCCGGGCCTCGCCGGGCAAATTTTACGGAATTTCGACCTGTCTAAAGAAGATTCGGCCCTTATTATCTCCTCATCCGGCTGCAACGTGGTACCGATAGAAATGGCGGAGCTTTTTCAAAAAGCCGGCATAAAAACTGTTTGCATTATTTCAAAACAACATTCGGACGCTAGTACCAGCAAACGCGCGGATGGCCGCAAGCTGCAGGATTTTTGCGATATAGTTTTAGACTCTGGCGCCCCAATCGGCGATGCGATGATCAACATTGAAGGGATGGAAATGCCTGTGTCGCCAGGATCAACCGTAGGCTCGTGCATGATCATCAATTGTATTAAAGCCGAGGTAGCAAACCTGCTGACCAAAGCGGGGCATCCCCCGAAAGCGCTGGCCGCAGGGGCAATTTTAGGCGCAGAGCGCGCCGCCGAAATATTCGAGGCTGCGTATGATGAGCATGCGCACAGGCTTTCAAGATTGTATAAAAAGGTGGGCATTCCAAGCTATGTTTCCGATCAAAATAAGTAGTTGCCATGTTTAGCCTTTACACCGAAACAATTAAAACCGTTCAAATCCTTATTTTCCAAAGCGGGAAAAATTCTAAAACGCGAACCCTATGGCCGTAAAAATTTCAAGTACTCCCTGGGGCGTTTATAAAAATGAGCAGCTTTTTTTGTTTAAACTGGTAAACGAGAGCGGCGCGTCTGTCGGCATAACCAATTTTGGCGCAACGGTTGCATCAATAACGGTGAAAGACAGCAAGGGGAAATTTGAAAACGTGGTGGCGGGTTTTAATAGTCCCGAAGGCTATATTAACGACACCTGCTACATCGGCTCAACCATAGGCAGGTATGCCAACCGGATCAGCGGCGCACGGTTTACCCTGGATGGCGCTGCGTACAACTTGGAAGCAAACGACGGCCTCAATACCAATCATGGAGGACACAGCGGCTTTAACCGCAAAGCGTTTCATCCGTCGATTGAAAACGATCAGCTTAAAATGACCTTGCGCAGCAACGACGGCGATGGCGGTTACCCGGGAAACCTGGACCTGGCAGTTAACTATAGCTGGAATGATAATAACGAACTATTGATAAATTACCAGGCCGCGGCGGATAAAAACACCATCGCAAACTTTACCAATCATTCTTATTTTAACCTTTCGGCCTTTAAAAGTAAAATACATTTCCATAAACTCACCATCAATGCAGCGCGCATGTTAAGTTTACGGGACGATTATACGCCCGACGGGACAGTTGTCCCCGCAGGAAAAAATGCGTTTCGAAACGATATGGTAAGCAACAAATTTAAACTGAACAACGACCGCACCGAAGGTTTAAACTCATTTTACATTATTGACCATACCGGTGATGAACAACAGCTTGCCTTTGCCGCAGCCCTAACCGAGGAAACATCCGGCCGTATTTTGGAAGTATTCACAAATTACCCCGGCCTGTTTTTGTACACGGGGGATTATTTGCATAGTACCTGTTTAAATCCGCTGGCGCGGCCATGGGCGCCATTTGACGGGCTTTGCATCGAGTGCCAGCATTACCCGGATAGCATTAACCATCCTGAATTTCCTCAGGCTGTTTTAAAAAAAGGCTGGGCGTACAATAAAAGTATCCTGTTTAAATTTGGTACATTATGAAAAATCCGGCTATGGGGAAAACCAACACATTCAACAATGGCTACATCATTGGTATTTCCTTTATTTCTGCAATGGGAGGCTATCTTTTTGGGTTCGATTTTGCTGTAATTGCCGGCGCACTGCCGTTTTTGCGCAGCGCGTTTCATTTAACTGCCATTGGCGAGGGCTTTCTTACAGGCTCGCTGGCCTTAGGCTGCATTGCAGGCTGCCTGCTGGCCGGAACAATTGCGGAATGGTACGGAAGAAAACCCGGCCTTATGCTGGCTGCAATTGTTTTTGCGGTTTCATCGTTCGGGATCGCATTTTCGCCCGGGCTGGTTTACTTTCTCGTTCTGCGCTTTGCAGCGGGCATTGGGGTTGGCATGGCCTCTATGCTTTGCCCCATGTACATCGCTGAGATTTCGCCCGCAAACGTTCGTGGGCGTAATGTCGCCATAAACCAGCTAACCATAGTTTTGGGCATTTTAATTACCAACCTGGTCAATTATTTTCTGGCAGGCATAGGCGCGGGTGCCTGGCGATGGATGTTTGGCCTGGGGACCATCCCGGCGGCGGTGTTTTTAGCGGGTGTGTGGTTCTTGCCCGAAAGCCCGCGCTGGCTCATCAAAGCAGGCCGCGACGACGACGCAAAAAAGGTGCTTAATAAAATCGGCCCGCAAACTTTTGCAGATACCACGGCCATTGCGATCAAAACATCGCTTGAGGGGGTTAAAAAAGAATCGTACGGCGCTATATTCAAAAAGGGCGTAAGGCCGGCTGTTTTCATTGGGATTACATTGGCGGTTTTTCAGCAATTTTGTGGTATAAACGTCGTGTTTAACTACACCTCAACCATATTCAAAGCAGTCGGATCCGGTTTAAACGAGCAGCTTTTTGAAACCATCGCCATTGCCGCCGTTAACCTGGCATTTACCTTGCTGGCCATGTGGCAGGTTGACAAGCTCGGCCGCCGCCCGCTCATGCTGTTTGGCTCGCTGGGCTTGTCGGTATTATACATCATACTGGCTTTCCTGCTTCAAAATCATTTTCCGGCAGCGCTTGTTTCCATTTTCGTTTTGCTTGCAATAGGCACTTATGCCATTTCGCTTGCGCCGGTTACCTGGGTATTGATATCGGAGATATTTCCAAACAAAATCCGCAGCGCCGCATCAACAGTTGCCGTGGTTTCCCTTTGGGCCGCTTATTTTATATTGGTGTTTACCTTTCCCATCCTCGCCAAAAAAATTGGCACATACGGCCCTTTTTACCTATATGCGGCAATTTGTATGGCAGGGTTTATATTTATACTTAAAAAAGTAAAAGAAACCAAAGGCCGTACCCTGGAAGAGCTTGAACAAAATTTGGTTATTCATTAATCTCATTTACTTTAGCAATGTGAACTGTTATTTTCTCTCATGAACGCCGGAGGCCTCACCCTGCCCTCTCCAAAGGAGAGGGTTTTAACGACGACTGAAATTAAAGTCCTCTCCTATGGAGAGGATTTAGGTGAGGCCACGATGGTTTTTGAGAAAATAGAGATTTTGAATAAGAAAAATCATATCGAACAAAAGTTTAATTAAGCAGTATGGGTAATGATTCGTCTGTAAATGCATGGGAGGAAAAAGTGACCATCCCGACCTACGGCATCGGCAAACCGGATAGAAATCCTATGTTTTTTGAGAAGCGGGTTTACCAGGGGAGCAGCGGCAAGGTGTACCCCAACCCGATAATTGAAAAGATTTATGATGAGAAGCACGACAAGGAATATACCGGGCTATATTTAGAGAACGAATACATTAAATTGCTGGTATTGCCCCAACTGGGGGGCCGGATACAAATGGCCTGGGATAAAATAAAAAAAAGGCATTTTGTTTATTATAACCAGGTGATTAAACCCGCGCTGGTGGGCTTAACCGGGCCTTGGATTTCGGGCGGCATTGAATTTAACTGGCCGCAGCATCATCGGCCCAGTACCTTTGAACCCATTGATTATAAAATTGAAGATAACGCCGATGGCAGCAAAACTATTTGGGTTAATGAAGTTGAGCGCATGTTTCATACTAAAGGCATGGCCGGCTTTACGCTTCATCCTGGCAAAGCCTATATTGAGATCAGCGTAAAGCTATATAACCGGTCGGCATTACCGCAAACATTTTTGTGGTGGGCAAACCCGGCGGTTAGGGTGAACGATGATTATCAGTCGGTTTTTCCGCCGGATGTGAATGCGGTTTTTGATCATGGCAAGCGCGATGTATCCACCTTCCCTATCGCTACCGGCACCTATTACAAGGTTGATTATTCTCCGGGCGCCGATATTTCGCGCTACAAAAATATACCCGTGCCAACATCGTACATGGCCATAAATTCAAAATATGATTTTGTGGGCGGGTATGAACACGACAGCCGGGCGGGCCTGCTTCACGTGGCCAGCCACCATGTATCGCCGGGAAAAAAACAGTGGACCTGGGGCAACAGCGATTTCGGCTTAGCCTGGGACCGGAACCTTACCGATGAGGACGGGCCGTATATTGAGCTGATGACAGGCGTGTTTACCGATAACCAGCCTGACTTTACCTGGATAATGCCAAACGAAGAAAAGCATTTCACACAATATTTTCTCCCTTACCGCGAGCTTGGGCTGGTAAAGAATGCGGGCAAAGATATTCTCCTCGCCCTTGATTGCCCACCGGGAAAAGTAGTGGTAAAAATTCAGGTTACCGGCCGTCAAAACAAGCTGAATATTATTTTAAAATATGGAGATAAACCATTGCTTGATGAGGTCGCTGATATTTACCCCGAACAGGTTTACGTAAAGGAAATAATTGCAGATACGCCTGACCCAACCCGTTTAATACTCACCGTAAACGCAGCAACCGGTAAAGAATTGCTGAGATATGACCCCGCAAGCGACCAGTTGAACGAAATTCCCGAACCGGCAAAGGCCGCTGCTGAACCGGGTTCTATTGAAAATGCGGAACAGCTGTTTCTTACCGGCTGGCATATCGAGCAATACAGGCATGCTACTTGCAGCCCGGTTCCTTATTATGAAGAAGCCTTGCGGCGCGATGATGGCGACATCCGCAATAACAACGCACTGGGCCTGTGGTACCTGCGGCGGGGGCAGTTCGGAAAAAGCGTGCCCTATTTTCAAAAAGCCATAGCAACAAGCACACAGCGGAATGCAAATCCTTATGATACCGAATGTTACTATAATCTTGGCCTTGCGCTTAAATTTTCGGGTAAGAATGAAGATGCCTATAACGCATTTTATAAAGCAACCTGGGGCAATGCGTGGCAAGACAGCGGATATTTTTCACTGGCGCAAATTGACATGATGAACGGCGACTATGCGCTGGCTTTGGAGCACACCCTTGCTGCCATTGACCGGAATGCAGGCAGCAATAAGGCTTATGTTTTGCGGTCGGCGGCCTTTCGGCGGATGCAAAGGCCGGAAGACGCCATTTTAGTATCGTCGGCGGCAATAAAAAGAGATCGCTTTAACCTTGGGGCGCTGTTTGAGCTGGCCTGCTGCCACAAGGCCCTGAACGACGATAAAAAAAGCATTTTGTATATGAACGAATTGCTGCAGTTATCAAGGGGCTATGATCAAAATCTTATAGCATACGCGCTTGATTATGCAAATGCCGGGCTATACAAAGAGGCGTCAGGCTTGTTGGAGCACGCCGGAAGCGGGGACTGTACAAACCCGATGGTTTACTATTATCTTGGTTTTTTCCGGGTTAAACAGGGCGAGGAAAATGATGGCATGAAATACTTTAAAAAAGCTGCTGCTGCCGACCCTTACCTTTGCTTTCCAAACAGGCTTGAAGATATTAATATCCTAAGATTGGCATCCAAAGTAAACCCCGCGGATGCAAAAGCGCCATATTATCTCGGCAATTTGTTTTACGACAAGCAACAGTACCACGAGGCCATTGAATTGTGGGAAGCATCCGCACTGCTTGACGATACCTTCCCAACCGTTTTCCGCAACCTTGGGATGGCCTGTTTTAATAAATTGGGGGATAAAAACAAGGCGCTGGCACTTTATGAAAAAGCCTTCAGCCTGGATAAAACCGATCCCCGCGTGATGATGGAGCTCGATCAGCTTTATAAAATATTGAACAAGCCGCCCGAATTCCGGTTAAAATTTATTGAAGACAACCTGGCGGTGGCCGTAGGGAGGGATGATATTTACCTCGATCGCATAACGCTGTATAATTTCGCCGGGGAAAATGAAAAAGCATACCGGTTAATCATGCAAAGGAAATTTCATCCCTGGGAAGGCGGTGAGGGAAAAGTAAGCGGCCAGTATGTGCATGCCCTGGTGGAAATCGCAAAGCGGTTTATCGCCGAAAACAATTTCGGGCAGGCAATTGAAAAATTAATCCGGGCGCAAACATATCCGCATAACCTGGGCGAGGGAAAGCTTTACGGCGCACAGGAAAACGATGTTCTCTATTGGCTCGGCTGTGCCTGTGAAGGGTCGGGCCAGCCAAAAGAAGCAAGGGAATTTTTTCTCAGGGCGGCAAATGGATTAGAGGAGCCTTCGGCGGCAATTTTTTATAATGACCAGCAGCCCGATAAAATATATTACCGCGGACTGGCCCTTAAAAAGCTGGGCGAGTTGGAGAGCGCCCAAAGGATATTCAAAAAGCTGCTGGATTATGGCCTTGATCATTTAAATGACGCCGTTAAAATAGATTACTTCGCCGTATCGCTGCCCGACTTGCTTATTTTTGAAGATGACCTTGAATTAAGGAATAAAATTCACTGCCACTTTTTGCAGGGCCTTGGGTACCTCGGATTGGAGCAATATGAAATGGCTGAGAAAGCATTTTCCGCAGTTTTGATGTTGGATGCAGGGCATATGGGCGCTAAAATTCACCTGGATATGGTAAAGCGCCCGACCGGTTAAAAGGTTCAATTCTTAAATTAAAAACAGGGTTATAAAAATCAATAGCATATGCAAAACAAATATTTCAGGTTTACAATTATGATAGCCGCTTTGGGGTTATTTATCGTCGTCCTTAATTCTTTCGGGATAAAAAGGACGGTTTGGCTATCCTCCCTTGATCTTACCAAAATGGTGCAGGCATGGGATAAACCGTTGATAAATATCAATCGGGACAAAAAACCGCTTTCCATCGGCAAAAAGGTGTTTGAAAAAGGCGTCGGCACTATTGCAAAAAGCTATGTATGGATCAACCTGGCCGGTGAGGCGGATAGGTTTATGGCTTATGCCGGCGTTGATGATGACACTACGCACCGCTCCGTCGCCGGTACGCACCGTTTCAAAGTTTATGGCGACGGGAAATTGTTATGGCAATCAGGCCCGCTGAGTTACGGGCAAGCCCCGGCAAAAGTCGACATTAACCTAACCGGCATCAAAACATTGATCCTTGTCGTTATCAGCATCGGTAAAGAAGACAGTAACCTGCAGGTTGACTGGGCAGATGCCCGCTTTATCGTGAGCGGACAAAGTCCGCAGGCCGTCGATCCGCCCGCCGGGAAGGAAGTTATACTTACCCCCAGACCCGGTTTGCAGCCGCACATCAACGGGCCAAAAGTTTATGGCTGCCGCCCCGGGCACCCCTTTCTTTACCGCATTCCCGCAACAGGCCTGCGCCCCATGCAATTCACGGCTGACCATTTGCCTGCGGGCCTGTCGCTCAATGCAGCCACCGGCATTATTACCGGCAGCATAGGCAAACGCGGCGATTATGATGTAATGCTGCATGCAAAAAATGCCCATGGCGCGGATTCGCGGATATTTAAAATACGCTGCGGTGATGTGCTTGCCCTAACCCCCACCATGGGCTGGAACGACTGGTACGCCCACTACACGCGCATTACCGATAAAATGATGCGAGAGGCAGCGGATGTTATCATCAGCAGCGGCATGGCTGATGTGGGTTACCAGTATGTAAACGTCGACGATTGCTGGATGAATAAGAAAAAGGATAATGATGCGGGCCGGGTGGGGCCGGCAAGGGATGCGCAGGGCAATATCCTGCCAAACTCCTATTTTCCCGACATGAAGGCCATGGCGGCTTATATTCACTCCAAAGGGTTAAAGGCTGGTATCTACACTTCGCCCGGGCCCGAAACATGCGGCGGCTTTACCGGCAGTTACCGGCACGAGGCCCAGGACGCCAAACAGTTTGCCGACTGGGGGTTTGACTTTTTGAAATACGACTGGTGCTCGTACGGCAATACCCTTGGCACCTCGAATGTAACTACTGCCATGTACCAGGCGCCTTACCGGTTGATGGGCACCGAATTGAAAAAACAAAACCGCGACATGGTTTTTAACCTTTGCCAATACGGCATGGGAGAGGTGTGGAAATGGGGCGCTGAAGTTGGCGGCAATTCATGGCGCACCGGCGACGACCTGGGTTTTGGGCTAAACAGGTTATTTGAGGTTGCCCTAAAAAATGCGGATCATGCCGCCTATGCCAAACCCGGCGAATGGAACGACCCCGATTATTTACAGATAGGGTACGTAGGAAGCGCTTTTGAAGGCGGCCTGCCTGTTCATACCAACTTGTCGCCAAACGAGCAGTACGCATTTATGTCGATGTGGAGCCTGCTCGCCGCCCCGCTGGTTTACAGCGGCGACCTCAGTAAACTGGACAAGTTTACACTTAACGTACTTTGCAACCCCGAAGTGATAGCGGTCGACCAGGACCCGCTGGGTAAATCTGCCCGCGCAATTGCCAAAACCGAAGAAAGCTTTATATTGATCAAAGACCTGGAAGATGGCGGCAAAGCAGTTGGCCTGTGCAACAGCAGCGAGATACCGCAGAAAATAAGCCTTAAATGGGCCGCCGCCGGCTTAAAGGGCAAACAAGTAATCCGCGACTTATGGAAGCAAAAGGACATAGGTGTTTATGATCACGAATTCAGCGTGATGGTTCCACGACATGGGGTGGTGATGGTGAAGTTGAGTGGCGTACGATGATGGGCAGTGGTGTATTATTCTTTCATTAGTTGCTCAACTTCCGATTTTAGCTTTGGCAAATGATTCATAATTATGCTCCAGATTACAATGTGGTTAACGTTATCATAGGCGTGGATCACCTTATTCCGAAGGTCAACAATTTGCCCGGCATATGAAATTGAAATACCCGGATTAATTTTTAATAACTTGCCTATTGCCTCGCCAATAATTTCAAGTTCCCTTTCTACGGCTCTCCGTTTGGTCTTATTTTTAAGGTATTCCTCAAGAATTCTGCGTCCTTCAAGATGCTCATCTATTGACGAAACAGAAATGATAATATCTGTAAGAAGTTTTTTTTCTTCAATGCTCATAAAACAGCTATTTTTTGACTGTTTATAGTTTGAAGTAAGTAAGGGTTTGTAATAGTTTCTTCCGCAACAATGTCTACGTCTTTTTTAAGAAGGTTTTGAAGGGCGTAAATCAGCTCAAAGTAATTGTTCCCATAATCAGTATAACTTAAATCCGGGCGAAACTTAATCATAAAATCCACATCGCTGCTATCATGCATATTGCCAACCGCGGCACTTCCAAACAGGTAAGCTTTTACAACGCCGTAGCTGCGCATTAAATCTTTTATTTCCGCCAAATTGGATTCGACAATGCTATTCATAATAGCAAATTTACAAATATTAGGATTAAAATATTTGTAAATTTAAATGGCCTTATTCGCCCGGCGGGTGCGGGCGCTTAAAAATTACCTGAAATCAGGCGAAGGGTACTTGTCATGGCGGAATGATAGTTTGCGGTCATGGGCTAGCCATGTTAAAGCAGGTTCGTTAAAATGATCGTTATTGTTGCTTATCATCGGGTGCTGCCTGCGCCATCTCGCGCAGTGAGACCCAGCCGTAGGGGCTGTCCTTATAACGCACATAAACAACCATCGCGCGGCCGTGGGCAAAGGTAGGTTGTCCGCCGTTTTTTGGGATGACCTTGATCGTAAAAATACTGGTTTCAATAGCTGTTTCGCCATTAAAAGCCGTGCTTTCTATGCGGTTTTCTACAAATTGCAGCTTCGCATTTTTAAAAGTTTCAGCCAAGCCCTTTCTTAATTCGGCACGGCCCTTCACTACGTTATTGCCGCCAAAATATTTAACCACATCCGGGTGGTGGAGCGCCATTACAGCCGGCACGTCGCCCCTGGCGAATGCGTCCCTGATGGCGGCGGTAGTTTTTATCAAAGATTGTTTGTATTCATCAGAAACATCCGAGGGAGACGTATGGCAGCCGCTTAGCAGGCAAGCGGCTATAATAAAGAGCTTAATAACTTTCATAGAGCATTCTTTTTTGGCAGGCAGCTTAAACCTGTCGGCCTCGGTAAATAAGGTCATCCCGATAGCAATAAGCATACTTATTCGGGTACAATTACTCAAGGATAATCAACTCCGGCGCGCTGATCACCCCGGCATCTTCCATTGTTTTTTTTAAATCAGGGTCGCTAACCATTTTTTGAAACGCGGTGACGTCTTTCGTTTCCCAAATCATATAAACTAAGCCGGTATCCCCCGATTTTCTGCCTACAGCAATTTCGGTGAGGCCGGCTGCATCTCTTCTCGGCTTATCAGCCTCATAGATTGGTTTCCAGAAATCAAAATCCTTAACGCGGTGCGATAAAATAACTGTTGCCATGATGTTTGGTTTTTTGAGTGAGAAATAAAGGTAAAAAAGAGAAACGACTTGAAGAAGAAATTTATAAGGCAGGAGCGTGTGAGCATATGGGGCTCAAAAATTATTTGAAGTTACGCAAAAAGACGCTTGAATAGGGTATTGGTATTGTCAATTGCCACGCTTTGCTCTATTTATTTTAGGTGCTCTTTTTTTCACAAGCAACCCTATCTCCTGGAGTTTACGCCCTAATTTATCATCAGCGCCTAATTGTAAAAAATCCATTTCTAATCCAAAAATAAACAGTACCTGGAAATAAGCGCCCATCGCGACCGAAGGTTTTCCCTTTTCTATTTGCCAAAGCGTAGCCCTGCTGATGCCGGCACGCTCCGCTACTTGTGCGGTACTTAATTTTCTGCGCAACCTGGCTAGTTTAATATTTTCGCCAAGATCGTTTAATACCTTTTGAGCCTTTGGTAAAAGAACAAGAGATGCCTTCATAATGTTCAATATATTGAACAAATATAATAGTTTCGTTTAATATATTAAACATTACTGTGAAATACGATTTTGTTCTTAGATTTACTTCCTACTTGGCTGTGAGTACGGCGTACACAAATTGTGCACAGTAATATAAAAAAGAAAGTTGGATGACATCCCCACTCAATCCGTCTTCAACGTCACCACCCCAGTATTCACAGGCTTCTTCAAAGCCATTCCATTTATCCACACCCCAAAATACAGTAGCCCCTCCGCAAATGCAACCACCTCGTCCCTGGGCGTACTCAGCACGGTTATATTTCTCAACGTGATATTTTTCAGCGGGTTGCCTTCTACGCCCACTGCATAAATGCCCACCTCGCCCGAATGTTTGCAGCTTACGTTTTCAATAATAAAGTTGTTGAATTTGGTGGGATAATGCCCGCCGCGCGAGCCATGGTAATTATTTTCAAAGCGTATTACAGCCGAGCGGGCGCTGTCGCAATGGATATTGCTGACATGGATGTTTTCAATGAACCCGCCGCGGTCCAGGTTTGATTTAAAGTACACGGCGCTCAGGCATTTTTTTATATGCACATCGTACATATAAACATTTCGCACCCCGGCCGACATTTCGCTGCCGATGCAAAGCCCGTTAGTTTTTGAGTTAAAAACACAATCGCGCACGATCACATTTTCCGTGGGTCGGCCGATGCGCCAGCCATCCTGGTCGCGGCCGGCTTTTATGGCAATGCCATCATCGCCAGTACTGAAGTCGCAGCGCTGGATCAGTACATTCGTACACATTTCGGGGTCGCAGCCGTCATTGTTCAAGTTGTGGCTGCTGATGTTTACATTTTGAACGGTAACATTATTGCACAACACCGGGTGAATAACCCAGTAAGGCGCATCGGTGATAGCAATGCCGTCGATCAATACATTTTTACATCCAAAAAACTGCAGCATATCCGGCGGAAGGCGGGCATTTTCACCAAATACCCTTTGATAAACGGGCGTACCATCGCTGCCCATCTGTCTCAGCTTATTTTGCTCCGCCGACCGCTGCGGCCGCCAGGATGCAAAGTTTTTGCTTGCCGACCCATTGATCTTTCCATGCCCGGTTATGGCAATATCGGTACATTGATAAGCATAAAAAAGCGGTGAATAATTATAAAGCTCTGTACCCTCCCATAAAGTAAGTACAGCAGGCAAATAATCTTTTTCATCGGCGGAAAAAACGAGTTCCGCGCCCTCTTCAAAATGCAGGTTAACATAGGTTTTCAGCACTATTGGCCCTCCCACATAAAAAACGCCTTTGGGCACTGTCACCTGCCCGCCTCCGTTAACGCTGCACAGGTTAATTACCTTATCGAATACTGCCTTATTGTTGGTTTTGCCATCGGCTACCGCGCCAAATGCATTGATATTATAAACAGCCTTTTTAAATAACGGAGGCTTTATATTTTTCAGGATTTGGTTAACCCCCGACGCGGCCATGTAATGATGTTGTTGCGCCATTATATTTTGGGCATTGAGCATTAAAGTTACGAGGATAAAAAAGCTTTGATAAAATAAGATGAGCCGGGCGTGTGGCTTGTACTTGTTTGCAATCATGTCGTAATTTATATCCGGGCAAAGATAACAATGGGTACAGATTAAGCCGGCATAGTCGAAATTAACAAACTGATTTTATTTTGTTGTTCCACGAGGAGTTCGCGGCACCTCAATAAAAATTCAAGCCTCAGGCTCCGTTGCGTGGCCGGATAATAAATCGTTAAAAGGGAAGGAGGGCTGTAAATGTTTTTCTTTTTTATTCAGCAAAAAGGGATACCATGAGGTGCATCCGTCATATTCTAAAAGTGTACTGTTGCATATATAGCAGGCAATGGTATCCTTGTCTATCTTTTGGATATTCTGCGAGGTTAACTCATATTCCGACCCACAAACCGGGCATTCAATCCGTATCTTGCTCATAAACTTCCAGAAATAGTTAATATTCGCCTACGCTGGCTGCACCTTACCGACAGTTAAACAACTAATTAATGTTGTTGTTTCAGTTAATAAATTTTATTTCTGTTGTTGCGCATTTTCGTCAAAGCAAAAGCAATGATGAATGATTGTCCTGTCCGTTATCAAATCATTAGATAAATCCGGACTAACTTTCCATTAATCTGTTATGCCGAAAATTATTAATTCTGCATCTGTTTTATCATTGGGATAAACCTTTATTTTGTTCATATAAATCTCAATCGTATGGCAGTCACCCCATTAAGTGAACAGGAAATTCAGCAGCTTCGGGCCGAAACCAAAGGAACGGCCGAAAGGATACATTTTAATAACGCAGGCGCTTCGCTGCCACCAGACGTGGTAGTTGAAACGGTTGTTCAATACCTGGAAGCGGAAGCTGCTTGCGGCGGGTATGAGACGGAATATAAGTACAAGGCGCAACTCGACAATACTTATGCCCTTATTGCCGGGCTAATTAATGCCGAGGTTGATGAAATTGCTGTTGTAGAAAATGCAAGCACAGCCTGGTTGCTGGCATTTAACGGCATTGGCTTTGAAACAGGCGATGAGGTTATTACCTCGGAGATGGAGTATGTGACCAATTTAATTGGCTTGCTCAATGCGCAGAAAACGTATGGCATTAGGATCAGGATAATTCCAAACGATGCGCAGGGCAACTTTTCACTGGCTGCCCTGGAAGACGCCATTTCACCGCGGACCAAACTGATCGCCATTACCCATATTCCCTCGACCGCGGGAGGGATGATGCCCGTAGTTGAAATAGGCCGTATAGCCCGAAAGCATAATGTTTTATACCTGGTTGATGCCTGCCAAAGCGTGGGGCAGGCCCCGGTAAACGTAAAAGAGATTGGCTGTGATATGCTGGCTGTTACGGGCCGGAAATACCTGCGCGCGCCACGCGGGACCGGCTTTTTATATGTGAAGAAGGCCGTTCAAAATCAATTGAAGCCTATATTAATAGATGGCTTTACAGCGACATCGGTTACATTGAACGATTTCAAGCTCAGGGATGATGCCAGGCGCTTTGAGCTTTATGAAAAAAACCGTGCGCTCACCCTCGGCCTCGGGAAGGCAGTTGAATATGCCCTGAACATTGGCGTAGACAGGATTTGGCAGCGTGTACAGCTATTAGCCGGCATAATGCGCCGGCAACTGGGCGAAATCGATGGAGTTACCGTTCACGATACCGGGGATCAGAAATGCGGAATAGTAACCTTTTCGGTAGAGGGAATGGAGAGCAGCCTGGTGAAAAGCAAGCTCGCTGAAAGGCAAATTAACGTTTCTGTCGGCAAAGCTGTATCAACATTGATCTATATGGATAAAAACCACCTTAGCAGCGTGGTGAGGGCCTCTGTACACTATTACAATTCTGAACAGGAGATAATGAAAATGGTCGGTGTCCTTAGGTCGGTGATGGAGTAATGCTATTGAAAGATCGTCCGCTATAGCTTGGCATTCCAACCGATATGGTGACAATATTAAGCTTTTCAACGTTGCAACAATCGTTACCTTTGCTCCGTGAGCAAAAAACAACGCTATTTTATTGAGCTTTCGTTCGACGGGACAAATTACCACGGCTGGCAGATCCAAAAAAATGCGATAACCGTACAGCAGGTTTTGAATGAAAAGCTGTCGGTTATTTTGCGCGAGCCTATTGAAACCACGGGCTGCGGCCGCACCGATGCCGGCGTACATGCGAGCGAGTTTTTTGCCCATTTTGACGGGAAGGAAAAGTCCGTAGCTGGTAACGGATGGCCTATGGAAAATCAAGGCGGATCCGATCCGGGAAAAGGACCTGCCATGGACCATGGACCATCGACTATGGACATTATCCGAAGCCTCAATGCTATTCTCCCAAAAGACATCGCTATAAAGAGGATTTTCCCCGTTGCGTCTGACGCACATGCAAGGTTCGACGCAACATTGCGCACTTATGAATACCATGTTCATTTTAATAAAGATCCCTTTAAAAATGGTTACTCATGGGAACTGCGCGATAGGCCCGACCTGGAATTAATGAACCAGGCCGGTAAAATTATAATGGGTTACAGCGATTTCAGCTGTTTCAGCAAATCAAATACGCAGGTGAAAACTAATATCTGTAAAATAAAACATGCTGAATGGACGATTGATGGCGACGGCATGGTATTTAAAATATCCGCCGACCGTTTTTTGCGCAACATGGTGCGGGCAATAGTAGGTACATTGATGATGGTTGGCAGGCGCGAAATTGAGCCCGAAGCTTTGCGCGATATCATAGAGAGCAAAAAGCGAAGTAATGCCGGAACCTCGGTACCTGCCTGCGGCCTGTTTCTTACCCGGGTCGAATATGCCCCGGGACCCTAAAAAGGGAATTTAAGGTCTGCGTATTTGGACGCAAATCAAATTGTCGTCGCCCATGCACGAAACGTTCCTATGGAACGTAAGGTGATTTTCTTTATATTCTACCAACCAAACATCCCGACGGGATGAAAATATGGACTAAGGTTCGTACCATCGGGACGTCTCGATGGTAGAAAAAGTAAAAATTGGATATTGCGTTCCGTAGGAACGCCTGATACCCGAGCGACAATTTGATTTGCACCTGCGTATTTTAGGATAGAAATAATAACATAACTTTGAATTATCAGTGAGTAATAATAACAACAATACAAAAGCCCCGGCTTCGGGGAGCGGGGGAGGGGTCACCGGTAAAGCGCTTGATTGGAAACTGCTCGGCAGGGTAATGAAGTATGTTAAGCCTTACAATACCACGTTTGTAATTGCTGCATTCCTCACGGTTTTTTTAGCGGCATCTGCCCTGGTGCAACCCTTCCTGATGCAAAAAACGCTCGACAATTATATTTTGAAGGACGATTATCCCGGCCTGGTTTTTATGGTCGAGCTGATGATAGGCATGCTGCTTATTCAAACAGTGGTGCAATATTATCAAACCTATCTTACCAACCTGCTCGGGCAGTCGGTCATCCGCGATTTGCGGATCGATATATTTAACCATATAACCAGCCTGCGGCTTAAATATTTCGACCGTACACCCATCGGGATGCTCATTACCCGCACCGTATCCGACCTGGAAACGATAGCGGATATTTTTTCGGAAGGCTTAATATCCATCATGGGCGATCTGCTGCTGGTTGTGGCAATAATTGCCGTTATGCTTTTTACCGACTGGAAGCTCGCCCTGATCACGCTGATACCCACGCCCCTGCTTTTCATGTCGACCTATGTTTTTAAAGAGGCCATTAAGTCGTCGTTCCAGGAAGTACGTACACAGGTTGCTCACTTAAACACCTTTTTGGCCGAACATATTTCGGGCATGAGCATTATACAGGTTTTTGCCCGCGAGGACCAGGAAATGCGCAAGTTTAAAGCGGTTAACGAAAAATACAGGGATGCAAACATCCGCTCCAACTGGTATTACTCCATATTTTTCCCGGTGGTTGAAATATTGTTTGCTTTTTGCATCGCCTTGCTGGTATGGTACGGCTGCAGGCGGATACTGACCGACGGGCAATTAAGGGCCATTTCGGCATCCCCGAGAGGAATAACTCCCGGAACAATTTTAGCTTTTATCGTGTACCTGAACATACTTTTCAGGCCAATACGGCAGCTGGCGGATAAATTTAATACCCTGCAAATGGGCATGGTGGGCGCCGACAGGATATTTAAAGTTTTGGACACCGATGAAGTGGCCGTTAATACAGGCAAATTGAAACCGGCCAGATTGTTAGGCGAAATAGAGTTTAAACATGTTTGGTTTGCTTATAATGAGGAGAATTGGGTATTAAAGGATATTAATTTCCACGTAAAGCCAGGTAAAACGCTTGCCCTTGTCGGGGCAACGGGTGCGGGCAAATCATCTACCATAAATATCCTCAACCGCTTTTATGAATTTGCAAAAGGAAGCGTTACTGTTGATGGCATTGACATAAGGGAATACGATGTCGGCTACCTGCGCGCGCGTATAGCAACCGTAATACAGGATGTTTTTTTATTTACCGATACTATCGCCAATAATATCAGCCTGAATAACCCGAACATCACGCTGGAACAGGTTATTGCTGCTGCCAAGGATGTAGGCGCCCATGAGTTTATTGAACGCCTGCCCGGCGGTTATCAATACAATGTAATGGAAAGGGGCTCAACGCTGTCGGCGGGCCAGGCGCAGCTGATCTCGTTTATCCGGGCATTGGTTTATAATCCTACCATACTGGTATTAGATGAAGCTACATCATCAGTTGATACGGAAACCGAGATACTTATTCAAAACGCCATCGGCAAGCTGATGGAAGGCCGCACGGCTATAGTTATTGCCCACCGCCTGTCAACCATACAAAATGCCGATAAAATTATTGTGCTCGATCATGGCGAAATAAAGGAAATGGGAACACATCAGCAATTGCTGCGGATTGAAAACGGATACTACCGTAAGCTATACGATTTGCAGTTTAATTCGGCAGGGATAAGCAGGTAGTTGGTAGTCCATGGTCGATAGTCCATAGTCCATGGTAGCTGCAGATGGGGACTCTGCATTTACAATCGATGGTTATTAGTCGATGGTCCATAGTTCACGGTTGCTGCGGATAGCGGACTCCGCTTTTAAAATCCATGGTCCATGGACCATCGACTATGGACCACTTACTGTTTTTCAAAAAGAATATTCCTGATCCTCCCGCCAGACAGCCGGAAGCCTGCTATCTTGTTTTCTTTATCTTTAAAAAAAGCCATTGTACCAACATCGCTGCCAAACTGGTCGACGGCAATCAAATCCGGCTGAAGGTTAAAGTCGCCCAGGCGCATGTGATGGGCAACCAGTTTGCCGTTTTCAATCGAAAGCCTATAGGTGGTCTCCAGTTCTTTGCTGTAATAAGTGCCGGCGTACCGCGGCAGCTCTGCGGGATCAGTCTTTACCGGTTCAACCCGCTTAGCCAAAATGCCTTTGTACTTCAGGGCGTATGCCTTATCTTTTATATCCGTAAATGTTACCGAAGCGCCATAGGCGCGTACCCAAAGCACAGTGTCTGATTTGAAATCTGTCGTGAATTTATCTTCGCCGTTGGCCTGTACCATCATGCGGCCGTTTTCGAGGGTGAAGGTGGCATACCAGCCCGGCCCTAACTGGTAGGTGCCGGTGTATTTTTTTAGCCGCATGGTATCAACCTGAATTGTCGGCAGCCTGCTTAAATCCTCCGTTGCCGGCGCTGGTTTGGTTTTGTCTTTTAATATCAGCCTTGCAATTTCACTTGCATTTCCATAAGGGTTAAAGTTATTGGTATTGGCTAAGATGATGATCGACAGCTTTTGATCGGGATAGTTTGAAATCACCGTGGCAAACCCCGCCCAGCCGCCGGTATGGTTTATATTACGATGGCCGTCCACCGCCCTTACATCCAGGCCGTAGGCATAATTATTAGCCTGGCCGTTGTTTAATTTGTCCGTTTCGATCATCCTTAAATAAACAGGGTCTTTTTCATCAAGCCCCTGCTGAAAACGGATGACCCATTTGGCCAAATCTTCCGTGGTTGTCAATATGGAACTGGAGCCCCAGGCAATCAGCTCATCGGTGCTTTTATGGTATCCGTCGTTTTCGGTATTGTAGGAACTTGCCAGGTGTTTCACCACTTTTGAATAATCACTCATCACCACCGATTCGTTCATGCCCAGCGGCTTAAAAATATGTTCAGCGATCCATTGCGGAAAGGGCGTGCCGCTTACTTTGGTAACAATTTCTGCCAGCAGGTTGTAGCCGGTGTTGGAATACTGGTATTTCGAGCCGGGGTCGAAGTCCAGCTCGCGTTGCTTGCCCACCATCCGTATAATATCTTCGTACCTGAAGGCCTCGTCCCAGCGCCAGCCTGCGGCATGCAAAGCCTCGGGCCAGTCCCTTAGCCCGCTGGTATGGTGGATGAGGTTGCGTACGGTAATCGTCTTCCCAAATTGCGGTACCCATGGCAGATATTTGTGAATATCGTCGTCGGGCGATATTTTGCCCTCCTGTATCAGCGTTGAAATAGCAAAGCCGCAAAATTGCTTCGATACCGAGGCTATGTCAAAAACGGTTGTAGGCGTAATCGGCTGGTCGTATTCCAGGTTGGCCATGCCGTAGCCTTTTTCAAATGCGATGCGGCCGTCCTTCACAACCAATACCGCCGCGCCCGGGCTACCAGGCCGGTCAAACGCCTTAAATAACGAGTCGATATCCGTTTGCATTGAACCGGATCTGCTTTGAGCGTTGCCAAACAGGCAGCACGCTGCAAGGAGAAGCGTAAGGAGTAGTTTCATAAGATTGAAGGTATAAAATTCTGATAGTTATAAGTCCCTGAAACAAAAAATATATCTGCGATCGATCCGGCAAGTACGGAACGAAACTCAAAACCTAAAATAAATCCGAAATCTGAGCTCAAAAACAAAAAATAAATCCGAAATCGAACATTCGAAACGGCGCAGCCCTCTTGAGCACCTTAAAAAAACAGACAAAAGCGAAAATTCCGAAATCAATTTATCACATTTGCCTTTTATCATGCAAAAGGGTAAGCTGTTAATTATCGATGACGAGGAGCGCCTGCGCAACCTGCTGGCCCGGATACTTCAATTGGAAGGATACGAGGTATTGGTAGCGTCTACCGGCAAAGAAGGCTTAAAAAAATTGCAGCAGGATACCGTTCCGGTGGTGATCAGCGACGTAAAGCTGCCTGATGTTAACGGTATCGACCTCACTACACAGATAAAAGCAAATTTCCCGGCTACCGAAATTATTGTGCTGACCGCCTTTGGAACGATTAACGACGGCGTAAAAGCTATAAAGGCCGGCGCATTTGACTACATAACCAAGGGCGATGATAATGAACGGATCATCCCGCTGGTGAGCAAAGCGATGGATAAAGCAGTGCTGCAATACCGGGTGCTGGAGCTTGAACAGAAACTTAACGACAAATTTGGTTTCGACAGGCTGATCGGGAAATCAACAGCAATTACTGATGTCATCAAGCTGGCCCAAAAGGTTGCTTTAGCCGATACGACCGTGTTATTACTTGGCGAAACGGGCACGGGTAAAGAGCTGTTCGCCGAGGCCATACACCAGGCCAGCCCCCGTCATACCAAAGCATTTGTCGCAGTTAATTGCAGCGCCTTTACCAAAGAATTGCTGGAGAGCGAGTTGTTCGGCCACAAAGCCGGGTCGTTTACGGGCGCTATAAAAGATAAAAAGGGCCTTTTTGAGGAAGCCAATGGCGGCACCATCTTTTTAGATGAAATGGGCGAGCTGGACCATGACCTGCAAGCCAAATTACTGCGCGTGCTGGAATCGCAGCAATTTTTAAAGATAGGGGATACCAAACCAACCCAGGTAAATGTGCGCATACTGGCCGCAACCAACCGCAACCTGCAGGAAGAAGTCGCGAGCGGCGTTTTCCGATCCGACTTGTATTACCGCCTTTCCGTTTTTACCATTACCCTCCCAGCCCTGCGCGACCGTAAAAAAGACATCAGGCCCCTTGCCGAGTACTTTATGAATTACTTCGGCCTGAAGGTGAAGAAACAGTTCGCCGGCCTTAGCGATAAATTTATTGAAAAGCTGGAAGCTTATAACTGGCCCGGCAATATCCGGGAGCTGAAAAACATCATTGAGCGGGCTGTAATATTGGCCGATGATAATGTGCTCGACGAAACACTACTGCCCTACGAAATACAAGGGTCGCAGCCCGCTAAGCAGGGCAGCCCGCTTTCATCATTCGACCTTTCATCCATCGAAAAACAGCATATACAGCGGGTGCTAGGCCATACCCACGGCAACCGCGCCGAGGCGGCCCGGCTGCTGAACATCGGCGTAGCTACATTGTATCGTAAGTTAAAGGATTACGGCCTGGAGTAAGCCGGCTTTTCACCTGTTTATTTATTTTGAAAAACGTTCCGGATGACCGTTCGGGGAGTCACTTCACCTCATTGAAATCTAACTTGCTGGTTGCGGCAATGAGTTGAACACCAATAACTACAAAGGGAACGGCGAATAACAAGTCGGTAAGGTGGGCGATCATTTCATTTCGCAGTATGCGCCCAAATGGAAACGCGACGGCCCCGATGCAGATCATTATACCAAGCCAGCCCGACACAGCTTTTTTCCTGATCAGGTTAATACCCAAAACCAGCAGGCTTAATGGGAATAGCGGGCCGGCCCAAAATATCAGCAGCCCCGAACTGAAGGGGTATTGCGCCAACGTTTTTATATAAGCCTGATGCGGGATATGGAATATTGTTGTAAAGTAGCCTAAAAGCGCAAAGGCCATGCCACCCATGCAGGCGCCATAAATTGCGACAAACAGGCCGATGGCGTAATATCGCGGCATTTTGCCTTTTAAAAAGCCGAACAGTCCTGTTAAAGCCGGAATCCAGAAAACGCTTGCGATGGCGATCATTGCCGCTGCGGCAACCCCATACTCGTGATTTTGCCAGAAGAAGGTTGAAATGCCAAATAGCACAGGGGCGATGATCATCGAAACCCCGGATAATTTTAAGTTTAAGTTGTCCGCTGTAGTCATAGTTTGGTTTTCAAGCTATGACCACAGCGGTTGACGCTGGGTTACATAGGGATTTTTTGGGACCATACCCGTCGCCTGTCGGTGGACTACCTCCGCAACGGTATTTAGTCAAGGAATGAATGGATTTTCCAATGGCGCTGTAGGCGCCGAATATTGGTAGAAAATAAAAAAGGAAGCATAGCGTGCCATAGGTACGCAACATTCGCGAGGTTCCGCGCCTTCCGGCGCGGCTTACCTGCCCTTTTTTTGCTACCAATATTAGGCCCTTACAGGGCCTGAGGGTTTAACTTTGATACCATTGACTACCCTGGTAGCGCGCCAATCCGGGTTTGGCGGAAGGAGGGCGGAATCAGAAATCACTCCAGCATATGCGGCCCTAAATCCTCTTAAACCCGCAGCAGCTTATACCCATTGTGGTATTCCTTCATCAAATACTCTTTGTTAACCGCCTTATCGGTAAATTCATGGGCGGCCTCGTTCCACTCCAGCTTTTTACCGCTGCGGTAGGCAATATTGCCCATTTGCGCCACAGTTGCCACATGCGCCGCGGCCTGTACCGGGCAATGCAGGTCTTCCATCCGCCGCGACTTTACCACACTCACAAAGTTTTCCCAGTGTTTATCAACGCCGTCATCTGATACTTTTGCCAGCGGCTTGCTTACTTTGTTCTTGCTGCTGCTTTCTTCAATTACTTCCCATCCGTTCCTGTCTAAAATAAGGGTACCATTGTTGCCGATATACGCTATCCCGTGCTCGCGCCCATAGGGCCCGTTATCAATACCCAGCGCCGAATCCCAAACCATGTTGAACCCGTCAAATTCATAAAGCGTTGTAAGCGTGTCAGGGGTTTCTTCAAACAGGTCGGGATAGGCAAACCGGCCGCCCAAAGCGGAGACTGATTTAGGTATCGGCGAGTTCATACCGATTAAGCCGTAATCCAGTAAATGTACGCCCCAGTCGGTCATCAGGCCGCCGGCATAGTCCCAAAACCACCGGAAATTAAAATGAAACCGGTTTGCATTAAAGGGAACCGTTTTCGCAGGCCCGAGCCATCCCGCATAATTAACCCCCGGAGGCGGCAAGGTATCGGGAATTATGGCCGCGGGCCTGGCCCACGACAGGTAACACCACACCTTTACCGTACGGATATTCCCCAAAACGCCGCTGTGCACAAAATCCACCGCATCCTTAAAATGCTGCTGGCTGCGCTGCCACTGGCCGGCTTGTACCACTTTATTATAACGTTGCTGTGCCTTAACCATGGCCTGGCACTCGCCGATGGAATTACCCACGGGCTTTTCGCAATAAACATCCTTCCCTGCTTCAACTGCATGCATCATGATCAGCGCATGCCAATGATCAGGCGTACCGATGACGACCGCATCAATATCTTTCTGCTCCAAAAGGGCCCTATAATCGTCGTAGCGTCTTACCTTCGAGGTATCATAGTTCATTTTGGCAAGATCGGCCATGCGTTTGTCCATTACATTTTTGTCCACATCGCAAATGGCAACCAGGTTAACGCCGGGCACCTTCAGGGCCGACATCACATCCGACCAGCCCATGCCGTTTATACCAATAGCGCCGATATTCAATTGATCGCTCGGCATTATGCGGCTTTTAAAAATGGCAAAGGCCTGGTTGTTAAAAGTTGATGCCAGCAGGCTGCCGCCGGCTATAATAGCTGATTTTTGGAGAAAGTCTCTTCGGGAATTCATGCGTTTATTTATTGGAATGATAAATTTAGGCTTATTTGCTGCTGATAAAAAGGTGTTTTCTATTCAAATAATAGGCGATATTGTTACTTAAAGAACACCGCCACCTTAAGCTTTGCAAAAAACGGCACGCCGGGCGTATAGCTTATTTGTTCCACCTGCCTTGTTTCGCCCTTTAAGCGGGATATGCATCAGGCGTTCCTTATAGAACACAAAACCCATTTTTGTTCTTTCTAAAAAGGATGGGACGAATCCTTAGCCCATATTTACATCCCATCGGGATGTCTGGTTGTGTGCCGGGCATGGAAATGCGCTATAGGGTGAAAGTCCCGAATACGCCCTTACAGTGGGAAGTATTAGCCAAGAGCAAGGGTGTCGCGGGCGACTGCGAATCTGAAAGAAGCTGGCGGCAAAAGTT